>SDBT01010011.1_pt1 | contig 15342 bp, 43 predicted proteins | sample 2277101 | NCBI WGS metagenome assembly SDBT01 (sample SAMN10404973, study PRJNA504765) | marine sediment metagenome | isolation source: marine sediment core GS10_PC15, 103 cmbsf | place: Arctic Ocean: Southern Knipovich Ridge | collected 2010 | reverse complement strand
GCAACTATTTTTTCAGGTTCTTCTTCTACCAAACTAACTACATTACTTTTTTCCATTTTGTACACTCGTTTTAGTTAAAATATATTGTCTATATTCGTTTACTATTATATTTATTGGTTCTTTATCTTCTTTTTTAATAGAGTTATCTTCTCTTAGCGAAGTTGCTTGGTCAATGTAGCCAATGCTTTTAAGAAACTCTACATAATTCTTCATTACGTCACACATTATTTTTGTCCAAAGAGCCATTCCTGCTTGTCCATCTGGTCCAAATCCTTCACATTTTCTATAGTTTGCTTCAGCGTCCTGCATTTTCTTTTGGTATCTCAAGTTTATTTCTGAAACTGTTGCGCCTCTTTGTTTTAGCCAGTCTACTTTGTTCATTTCAAGAAACTTTTTATAAAGGTTATGAACTACGGCAGTTGAAGTACTGTACTTTAGAGCTATCTCGGTGGTCTTTTTTCCAGAGAGCTTGGCTGCGCCTATTTCTTCAGCCATTTTTATTCTCTCGTCTTGTCTGGTTTTTCCAAAAATCTTATCAATTTCTGAAATTTCTACTGGTACAATTTCGCCTTTTGTTTCTTTTTTCTTTCTTGGCATCTATGATTCACTTTTTAGTTTATCACTTAAATCAGCTAATTCAGTCCATGCAATCATTAAAGAACAATTATTAAAATCGCCCTTAATTGGACATCCACTACAATTACCTATCACAGGACAAAAATTATACATTGCTTCACAAATTTCATGTGACAACTCCTGTTTTATTTTTTTAAATGGTTTATAGTTTTCACAGTCTTTACATTCCATTTTTATTCCTCCAACATTTTTCTATTTCTGGATTTCTTTTAAGCATTTCGTCACGAAGCTCTCCACAACCAACATATTTTCTTTTAAAGTTATGATAGCCTTCTACTGGAAAATTCACACCTTTTTCATCACAAATTTTGTCAATCATTCTAAACCATTCTACGTCATCCATAATATACCAGCTACTCCTAAAGCAATTAAAATTGCAATTATAACATAACACAATCCTTTAATTTGTGTTTCAGTTATTCTCCCAACTCTTTTAACATTTTTGTAATAAGCTCTTGTGCTTCACATGAAACAACTTGCACGTCTCGCGGATAATAAGTTGATTTTCCAAAGAACTTTTCTTTAGATTCCGAGTGAAGTATTTCATAACAAGTTCCTGTGTCAAGCTCGAGTACGTCTCCTCTTGCGCGATGTCCTCTAAAGATTGCTTCAGTAACGGTTTCTGAACCGTTGCGTCTAAGAATCCAGTTTAAATAAAACTTTGCCACTTCGTGCTTTAAAGAATTTCCTGTGTTTATTCTAACTGAGTTGCGTTCTCGTTTAGAGTGTGGTTCGAGTAGTCTTGCTATGTTGTTTCGTTGAATTAATAGTTGTCGTTTACTCAAAAAATCCCTCCGAATAATCTTGTAACGTGCCATTGACGATTTTTATAAACATAAATAAAGCCCTGATTTACGCTTGGGTCAAAGTGTGCATCACAAAAGTTCTTTATTCTAGCCAACTCTTTTTTTGAAATCGCTCCTGACTTGACTTGAATCCAAGCAGTAGGATGCTCTTTGGCTATTGCAATTATGTCAAAGCACCCAAAGAAATCGTTTTTGCCGAACCTAGTAATTTTTGCACGCCAAGTAGTGTAACCAACGAGTTCAAAGATTTCCATTACTTTCTTTTCAAGACGCATTCCCTTCCTATACGTATTAACCATTAAGTTATTCCCCATTCAGCTGGATTTGCGTTGCTTGTTAATTTTTTTGCAATTTCTTCAGCTTTTTTACAACAAGTATCTAAATTAGCTTCTCCAGATTCTACTACCACGCTACCTTCTTTCAAATCTATACATACACGATTTGTTTTTGTTGTAATAGTTGTAGTTGTATCAGTCATTTTTATCTATCCGTAAATTTTACTTCTACTTTTTTTGCACCACGAGAAAGCTCTCCGAATAATTTTATTTTCGGGACGCCTATTGGAGAAGGACAATAGTTTTTCATTTCTGCATAACTACTATCCCAATCCACAAAACTTCCTGTAAGAATAAAGTGCTTTGTGTTTTTAACTATATGCCCTCCACGGTTATTAATAGAATAATATATTTGTGGAAAATAATCAAGCCCGTGAGTGTGTCCCATCATATAAATATCTGCACCTGCTTTTTCCTGCATTTTAATACAAGCACTAATTTTTCCAGCAATAGTTCTGCCACCCGCAGAACCATGAATCGCATAAACATGAAAATTAACTTTGTTTACTTTTATTTTATTAAGTGCGCCGTACTGAGAATAAGGAACCTGAAGTTCTTTTGAAAGAAGTTTGCTAACATCGAATGAAGTCTTTTTTCTAATTCTCTCTTCATGATTGCCACTAAGATTAGTGATGATTTTATCTTTAATTGGATAAAGCATTTTTAGCATTTTTTCAAATTGTTCTTCTGGCGAACAGTCGTCTCCATATGGACCATCTCCGATACTATCTCGAAGACCAACATTTACCATGTCACCCATCAAAATAACAGCCACGTCCTTCATTTTCTTAATCATTTCAACGTGTGCCTTGAAGGTATCTACTTCACAAGACCTCGAACCGTAATGAACATCGCCAAGACCTATCAATGTCAAGTATTTGTCTACTTTAAAATTAAAACTATTAAATTTCATTTCCCGCCAGCTCCACACTCTGGGCATTTTTTACTTGGACAACCATGTGAATCCATTGGTCCCATAGGACATGGGTCACCGATAGCCCACAACCCATAACCCCAACAGGTCTTACATTTATTTCCTTTCTTTTCTAAACTCATTTTTTTACCTCAAATGTTAATGCGGGAGACTCACCCAAAAATACCAACACGTATACTCCCCCACAATAACTTTACTTTTTCCATTCCTTATATTCTTGGAGCAATTTATCCTGTTCTGCAATATCGTCTATTAAAGTATCATAGTCTTCTTGTCTTTGCTTTAGCTGTGTTCTTAGAGATTCTGCTTGAACCCATCTTCCTGCCTTTTTTTGAACTTCTAAAAACTCTAAAACCGCTGCTTCACACGAAACAGGAGCAGAAGCCAATGTTTTTTTCATTGCTTCGAGATTTTCTCCAAGTTCTGTGATTTTTTGTCTCGCTGGTTCGAGTAATTTTTCTAATTCTACTGGGTCTATTTCTTTTCTAATAAGCCCTGTTCTTAGAATCTTTCCTGTTTTTTTGTCAAATTTGTGTTCTAAGTTTAGTATTCCGTTTGTTTTGTCTCGTTCTATTTGTTTTTCTGTTTTCATTTTATCCTCCCCTTAACCTATCGTAGTAGTATTCCATGCATTAACACTGGTATTATTTTGTCTGTCAACATATTTTTCTGGATTTTTTTCAAATTCAGCAAATGCTTCATCCAAGTCTTTCTTTTTATTTAAGAGTCCTTGATAACAAGAAACAAGTCTTTTTTCAAGTTCTTCTTTATTTTTAATTTCTGCTTGATGCTTTATTGATACCATTTCAGTCATTCGTCTTCACCTCCCCTTTCAAATTTTACTGAAAATTCTTCAACGTCTTCATATTTTGTTGAACTAATTGACGTTACTCTTAGTTCGTTTTCTTTTGCAAATTCGTATATGTTTGTTAAGACTTCTGTTGTTGGTTTCATTTAGTTTCCTCCTTCCAACTTCCATTTATAGTAGAATTTATATCTTTCGGATAGAACCTAGCGCGACCATCTGAATGGAAATAAATTATTGTATCACCATTTATTTCTACGCGAACATCACCTTTCTCTTCAACAAGAGAAACAATATCAACTCTATCACTAGTTCTTTTTATTCTTAAAGTCATTTTAATTCCTCCTTAAAGTATGCGTCAAGCGTCATCAACGCACTTTCAATCATCAAGTTTGTTGCCTTTTGGTCATTTAACCATTTTTTTAAATCTTCCATTACCCGAACTGGGTCTATATTAGACTTGTTTTTGTTTAATTCATCAAGAATTCCCATATCTAGCCCACCTATTACTTATTTCAATAACTAAATTAAATAAGTCTACAAACAATGCGAACAATGCAAGTATTAAAAAGAATCCGAAGTCAAAAGGAAAAGGAGTAAGTGCTGCAAAAAGCAAGTATCCTATAAAAACAAACATTGTAGCCGACATCATATCACGCCCTTAACAGCTTCTTCGTATGCTTTCCAGCCCGGTTTGCAAAATTTGCATTTACATTTTTTCATAAAAGCGACCATCAACCATTTATGCGAATCTTTTATTCCTAACATAGAATTGTGTTGTTCTGTTTTTAATTCTTTTATTATCTTTTCTAATTCTTTAATGCTAACTTTAAAATAAAGTTGCACAAAATTCTTTTTCCAATTTTTTTCTTTTGGCTTTTTAAAGCTTGCGTCTTGTATTAAAACCATCATTTCACCTTTTTTCCGAGTTCTTTCCTTGCTTTTAATTGGAAAGAAATTTCACACCTTTTAAGAACTTCTTTTCTTCCAAGACAATCACAAGCTAATTTGATAAATTTTGAATCTTGTAATTGTTCACCAACAAGTTGTCTATTATTTGCATCAGTTGCAAGATGAGCATACCATGCCCATTCTCCAATTATTTTCTTGTCTTTTTTACAAATTTTCAAATTATAAAAACTCATCATTTCACCTCTTCAAAACTAATAGAATAATAATCACCACTATCGCAACGACCTAAATTAAACTGAGTCCAATTAAAACATTCTTTATCAAGAAAAGCTTTCAGTCTTTTTTGAAATTTTTGATGCTCTAAAAAATCCATATCATTTCACCAACTTCATTGTTCTCAAGAGCCTTTTGTTCTCTGAAAAAAACACTCCGTCTGCTATAATAAGGTCATTCACTTTAAAAATCTTTCACTTTTCATTAAAGAAATTCCAACGAACTGGCTCTTTTTCTCCAGAATTGAGAATAAAAACAGCAAAATATTGGTTTTTGTTCTTGTCTTGTTTTGCTTCAATAGTAATGATTTTTCCCATTAGCCTCGCTTTTGAAATTCGCTTTTCTTTTTCACAAAAAAGTGTTCCTTTAACTACTTTTGTCACGCGGTACAATAAGTTCACCCATCTTTTTTAGTTCTCGTTTTCTTACAGCCCAAGCTCTTGAACCGTTTGGAAAAATGTTCATTGTAGAGATTTCTGGAACTCGGTTGTATTCTACCCAGCCTACTGATTTAAAGTAGTCTCCGTAAATTTCTCCAAATACAAAAATGTCTATTTCGCCTTTTTTTCTGTCATATTGGTCGCTGTTTATTAAGAACTTTTTTGTTTTCTCTGACTTGGTTTTTAAATCAATGGTTTTTCCGTCAATTATCCAGTCGTATTTGTCTTTGCCTTGTTCTAAAAAGACTGGTTCGTCTAAGTCGTAGCCTTTTGCAAAAGCCATTTCGCCAAGAAAGCCTACGAAATCTGCTTGAAACTCGTAGCCTGTTTTGAATTTGTCGTGCCATCCGAGCTTTTGTTCTTTTCCAAAAATTTTTTCAGAGAGGGCTCTTGATTTTTCTCGCATTTCCATTGTTATTTCTACTATCATTTAAATATCTCCTTTCTAAGCATAATTCATATTATGCCGCTTCTTGCCCTTTAGATTTTAATCATATTCTAAATATATTTCTTAACATCTTTGACATCTATAAATTGTTCCTATTTCTTTTCCTTTATGTCCACTAATACAATCACTCATTTCTTTTTCGCCTCTTCCATTCAACTCACTCCCGGCAGCGTATTGTTTGGAGTAATTGCTTTGACATAGTTTGATTTGACACAAATGTCTTCAATGCTTTCGAGGTTGTTGTAAATTGTGTCAATTATGAGTTTTATTTCCAGCGGGCTTAGTTTTTCTTCAATAAACAAGTCTGAGACTTTTTGTGAAACTTCATTAAGGCGCGTTGCGTCAACAATTGGTTTTGGTTTTTTCATTTAACTCACTCCCTTGGCTGGTTCTTCTTTTTCATTTTCTTCTTTTTCAAGATATTTTATAAGACCCCACACATACGAATTTGCTTCTGCCAACAAACGCACAACTGTGAATGCTTCAGAGTCCTTTTCATTTAGTATCGAACACAAATAAGATTTTTCTTTCCTATCGTTTGTAGCAATTACAACAAACGAACTGCATTTTTTAAGTTTGGAACAAGCTATTTTTATCTGTTCTTCAAACTCATCCTTTTCTTTTACCGTTTTACCCACTTTTCAAACACCTCAGCAATACTTGTTACCATATCTTCAGAAACGGCGGCATCAAGAGAATCTCCTTTCTTTAAGTTCATTGCCACGACTTCTTTGTTGAGAGAAAAGAATCCAATTGCGTTGGTCAAGGCATTCATTCTAACTATCTGGTCGCCTGTCTTGTTTCGAGTCTCGGCTGCCTTTTTAACAAATGCTTCTGCTTTTGCGCCTTCTACTTTATAAAGCTTTTGAAGATTTTTGTAAGTAGTGTTACCATCAGCCGATTGTGATTCAGTATAATCAAAACTTACTACTGTTCCAGCAGGAAAGTCTCCGGCTTTTAATTGTTCAAAAGCTTCTACTCTATTAAAGATGTTATATATTCTATTATCTATTATAAGCTTATAAAAAAGGTCTCCCTTTTTTGTAGTTTTATCTGATTTTTCTTCTATTGTTCCTGTTCCTTTTAATTTGTTCATCATATCATCTCCTTTAGATTTTGTTTATTTTTTTTGTTAGCCAATCCATTAAGCACTTTTTACTACAAAAGTGGGGGTCTCCACAACTGAATATGTTCTTATTTTTTATTGTTTTGTGGTCATTATTTGCTCTGTGCCTGACCTTTGTTTGGTCTAAAGTATACCATCCAAAAGGAGTGTCTGTATCTGATGGTCTATAGGTAAGATAACTAATAGACGAGTATCCCCAAATATTATCGGAAGAACTTTTGTTATCTCCTTTTATTTTATATTCATCTGCTTCCTTTCCACAAGTATCGCAAACTACTACTGTTATTGTTTTAATTACCATTTTATCAACTCCTTTTTTAGTTTTCCTTTTTTATCTTTAAAATCAATTTTCTTTAATAATTTACCCCTTTTTCCATAAACATGAATTCTACTTACGCTGTCTTTTTCTTTTACAAGACAATGAATGTAACCCAAGTCAAAAATCTTTTTAGGTAGCGCTAGTGGATAAGGTTTATTAGGAAATTGTGAACCCCACACAGAATCCCGCACAGAATCCCACACAGAATCCCGCACAGAATCCCACACAGAATCCCGCACAGAATCCCGCACAGAACCCCACACAGAACCCCACACAGAATCCCGCACAGAATCCCGCACAGAATCCCACACAGAACCCCACACAGAATCCCACACAGAACCCCGCACAGAACCCCACACAGAATCCCGCACAGAATCCCAAGATTCTTTTTCTCCAAGCAAATAATACTCAACAATAAGTTTTTCGTGCAAAGACAAAAGTTTTGTTCTATGAATAATCTGTTCTCCCGTCATTTTTGTAAGTTGTTCGTTGTGTCCATTTAGTTTTTTAAACCGCTTCCATTTTTTACAAAAATCTTTTTTGTAAAACTTTTCAAACTCTTCAAAACAAACAGATTCAAATTTTGGTTTCCACCAACTAGGAATTTCAATTTCATCAACTTTTAGTTTCCATTCTTTTTTAGGTTTTAAATTAAAACCATTTAAAATAGGTATTTCAACTCGACAAATGTGTCCCATTAAAGAATCCGACAATTTAAAATGTTCAATTATTTTTTCATGAGAAGTAATTTCTCCAAGGTGATAGACCTTTCCTGTTCTTGAAACTACCGCTGACCAGAATTCACACAAATATATCAACTCCAAAAATTATGATAGAATTAGCAAGCAATGTATATATAAAGTAATAGGCTAAGACTACCACATGTCGGTTTCTTTGTCTTTTTGTGCACAGTCACTACAAATATAATGAGCCGGTGGGTTTGTAAAAAACTCTGGCTCGTTACAAATAATACAGCGCACTTCAATTAGTTCACTCATTTTTTTCCTCAACATAACTTTTATGAAAATTGTAAAGACTACAAAGACCTGCTTCGGTCATATCAAAACCAGTCTTATATTCTTTAACCAAATTTGTTTCAATCATTTTTAAGAGATGTTTTTTAATACTTTTAGTTGAAAGAGTTTCTAAAGCTTTGCGTATTTCTTTAACTTCGCTTGGATTATCTTGTTTTGTTAAAAAATACATTATTCTAATGCGTGAAACATTTAAGAATGTTTTAGTCAGTTCACTCATTTTTTTGCCTCTTTTGAAATAATATCAATTATTTCAATATATCTACTTGGAAACATTAATGCTAATGCACCATAAGTGCATGGTTTATTCTTTTTTAATCTTTCCGAATATTCACTCATCTTTTTCAACTCGGTTTCTATAGGCAATTTCTACAAGTTCAGCGGTATCAATATCAAACTCTTTCTCTATTTCTTTTCTATAGGAAAGCGCTTCTGCTTCATGCAGCCTGTTGTGTTCCAAGCTCGCTCGTTGAAACATCGACTTCCATTCCAGTACTTTCTCGTATAGAGTCATCTTCATTTTCCTTTAGCCATATGCCAAGTGCGTCACGCGTGACGTGGGCTTTTTTTAGGTTGTAATTTAATACATGTTTTTCAAGTCTTTCATTTAGTTCGTCTTCAATTTTTATATACAACGCTTTCAAAGTATATCACCTAAGAACTTTAACGAATAAAGAGTATATAAAGGTAACGGTTTTTCACTCAAAACGATGGTTATTTAAAGAGAACTGAAGTAAATACTTGCATGGAGATTGAAGAATTTGAAAAAAAGGTAAATGAATTAGTTCCTATGGATGAAGAAGAACAGCTTTTTGAAAAAGAACTTGAATTTTATCTTGCGGCTGATGGTTGTCTTTCTTGTAAGTATAATGGAGAAGGAATTTCTTGCGAGGGGGTTCCTTGGTCAAAAGCTTTAGATTTAATAATAAAAGAAATAACTAAAATAGGACAAGAACCAAAAATAGAACCTATAGAAGAGCCTCGTTATTCTGTTGCCGAGATTAATAAAATTTTTGATGCATATTGTGAAGTACCTTATTCAAAAATTCAATACAGTGCTATTAAACAATTTTTATATTTAGTTGAAGATAAAAAGCGCGTGGAGGCAATATTGAATGATGAATGAAAAAAAATGGTACTGTCCAAAATGCAACAAATCTATTGAACACATAGAGCCTACTAAAATGGCAGATTTTAGGATGTGTCTTGATTGCTATACTAAAGTCAATGAACTTCGGATTAAAATTACTGGCATTCGCAAAGAACGACTTTTAGACATTTCAGAAGAAGATGCAAAAAAAGAAGGATTTGAAAATAAACTTGAATTTTTATGGTCTTTTTGTGAAATAGCAAAAATAAACAGCACGCTTAATTTTGCTATAAAATATTTGCCTCCTGAAATAAAACAAGATAAAAAGTTTAAGAATGACGCAGTTGATATTGAGGTTGAAGAAAATCCTTTCGTTTGGTGCTTGGATTTTGAGGTGAAGAAATGAATAGTTTTAAAAGATGGTTCAAATTTGCTCAAAAACACCCCAAAATATTTAAGTTGGTTGAAGAAATAAGAACAAGAGATTCTATAAGAGCAGAAGGAACAAGAAATTCAATAATTAACTCAAATAAAATGGGTTTTCTGTTTGAAAAAGAAAATTTGTTACAAGAATTTGATTCTTTTATTGTTCTTTATGGACAAAGTAATTTGTTTGGAAGACTTTCTTATGAATCGAAAGAAAAGTTAGAAAGTATACGAAAAAGGATTGAAGAATTGCATAAGTTACAGGAGAAACTAAGATATTTTTAAATTTTGAGGTGAAAAAGTGAATATTTTAAAAATGTTTAGAAAGAATACAAAAAAAGAAAGCATATGTACTCATTTTCAAATGTTTAATTTGGAAAGAAAAATGAATGTGGATAAAATTATACTTATGCGTGGTAAAAAAATCCAGTTTTCTGGAAAATTTGATAATGTTTATTTACATAAAGGAGATACTTTTCAAATAATATTAACGAATCAGTGGGTAAAAAAATAATGTATTTTGTATACGTTTGTCCCTGTGGAAATGTCGCAATACACATTTCACTCAAACGCCAAATCAAAAAAACCAAGTGTTCGCGTTGTGGAAAAACCACCACGAGAGCAGTAAAGCGAGAAACGAGCAAGACCACTTGTCTTTATAAAGGACTTGATTGGGAAAGTGCTTTAATAGCAAGGCGAGAATGGATAGCAAGGAGGAAATAGTATGAAAGAAATCAACTCAATAGAAGATTTACTCAAAAGTAGACGCAAATATCCACTATTTACCTTAAAATGTGCAAAGGATATGGCAAGACGAATAAAGGCATTGGAAAATGAAAAATAGGCGCAGTTCAAGCGGAACTCCGACCGCCTTTTAGACCGCAACTGTGACAAAGTTAATTAAACCGTTTTTAGCTTTCCCCAAATTTCAAAATAAGAACCTGTAAGATTGAGTAAACAAAACTTATAATCTTCTTTAACACTATAAATACAACATTGCCCTCTTGTTCTTTCAATAAAACCAAGTTCTTCAAGTAATTGAAGCCTGTGAGTAAACTCGCCCTTTGTTGGAACATGAAAGCCATAAATTTTATGTAAGCGTTCAGTTCCTTTCCTTAATTCAGACCTTGTTATGTTAGGTTGTGCTACTAATAATTTGAGAAGTATATAATCAAACTGTTTTAGTTTTTTTAATTTTATTCCTGTTTCCATATTTTCCACCTTCTATTTTTTCTGCACGAATTACAAAATTAGAGTTAAGAATTTCTCCATCCTCAAATTCAAATAAATTATTATGAAAGTTTTTAATTATACCTTGCTTTTTTACAGGATGAAATCCTTTATCATCATAAATAATTAGGTATTCTTTTCCAATTTCCATAATTCCACATAATATTTTATGAATTCAAATTAGTTAAACCTGATAACCTAATAAAACATCATTTAAAATGTAACATAAGTTTGGATTTCATACCGAAGTTTAAAGTTTATAAACTTCTACCCCCACAGTTGTAGGCATTATTTCTCAATTAAGAAAATAAAGAGTGAATAGTATAGATATATAGATAAGAAAAAAAAGAGTGAGTATTTATTATCTGTTGCTTCTCCTTAATAATACTATTGTAAACTCTTAATTTACTATCTGTAAACTTCTATTTTTGCTAAAACGGTTCGTTTGCTGTGTTTGGTGTCCTTTGACTAATATTCTCTTGAGGTGGAGGTGTATAAGTTTATAAACTGTAAACTTATAGTTTACTATCTGTAAACTTCTATTTTATTCCTTCCTATAAGGTTTCGACCATGCCTCGTTGAACCATTTAGGTTTGTCAAAAGACTTCTTTCCATTAAGCCTAAAGTACTCTCGAGAGTAGAAAAGATACTTGCCTATCGGTAAACGCCATTCGGCAGTAGTAATTAGTGCGTTTCGTTTAATTATCGTAGAGATAAGACTACCTCTCTTGCATAATTCTGCGTTGATGTCGAGTACACAAAAAGCATCGCAAAAATATTCAAGACCACGAGTTACAAATCTCGTGTCCGCTGTGGACAATAGTAAGGTTATATTTCTTTGACCACAAAGAGTCATTAATCTTTCCAGCGCAACATTCGATTTTTTTTCATGGCGCTTGATGTGTAACTGTGGTTCATCCAGATATAATCCGCAGTCGTGTAAGTTTTCCAGCTCTCCAAATTCGTACAAAGGCTTATATCCTCTTTTTTTTATCAAATCAGGCGAGGGATGTTTAAAAATGTAAACGGGTTTGTGTTTTTTTATTTCTTCAAGGAAGCAAAATGCCAAGCAGGTTTTTCCTACGCGAGTGCGTCCTGCTATGTTTATTACTTTAAGTAAATGCGCCTTTTCCAATACTTTAGCGTGGCTCGTTTAGGTCACCTCCATTTTTAAATGATAGTCATACATTGCGATAGATGCGTCACAAGCTACATTCATACATTTAACTTCTCCTTTCATATTAAGCATTACTTTTGTAGAAATATCTCGTAAATCTTTTGGTACTCCGCTATTTTCATGCCCTACAAGTATCGCGACATCTTTCGACCATTCAAAGTTTTCAAGTGGAATTGCTTCATCATCAAGTTCCATACTAACTATAGAATAGTTTTTTTTAACGAGATATTTTTTAATTTCGTTTGTTGTATCTAATTGAATTAATTTTGGTTTATATTCTAACCAGTCTTTTAGAGCTTTTTTACAAAATTTTCCTTTAACTTTTTTTCTACCTAATACTATTACTTCATCAAATCCTAACCCATCAGCAGTTCTAATGATAGCTGCGAGATTTAAAATATGTTTCCAACCAGTAAAAACAACTGCTTTCATATTTTCCCTCCAAATTGTTTGTCAAAAATTTGTTCAGCTTTTTTAAGGTCTTTTTTATTCATTTAAATCACCCGCAAGTTCCAAATCTTGTCCTATTTTAAGATATTCTTTCCAATAATCTTTCCAATTTTCTTTTATTTTTCTTGTGTTATTCGTGTCTGCGTGTGCAAGGGCTTCTCCTAAAGCCGTTATAAAGCTTCCGCCAAACTTTCTCATGCCCTGTGCTACAAAATACTTTTCTGTTTCAATATTTTCCATTTAAATCGCCTCCAAATATTCTTTCATACACTTTTGCCATTTTTTTATACTCGCGGTCGGTCATGTCATTCCTCCCTTTTAAATTCATTCTTATAAATTATAAGAACATCTTTCCGTTTAATGTATTCCTTTACCGAAATAAAATCTTCTCGAGAATCTTCAATTTTATATCCTTTTGGCGGTTTTTCGCCTATATCGAGATAAAGACAGGCGTTTGGGTCATCATTATGGTACAGACCTGTTTTTGGGTCGCGTGGTGTTTCTGTATGTGGTGCGTTTCTTTCAAATCCTGTTGCTTGTTTTAAGTCTATTTCTTCACCTATACTATAATCTTGTCCACAACACTTACAAGTAGTATTATAGGGGTCTATTCCATATTTGTTTTCTAATACTTCTACTGCTTTTTCTTCAGGAGCTTCAATATATATGAAAGCCCAATTAAGTTTTTGGTTTCCTCCTGAGTGCATATCCATAAATCTTGTCCAGTTCATTCTATCCCTCCAAATCTTTTTTTAAAATTGTTAAGAACTCTGCAAGCATAAGAGCAATAGTCGCCGTTAAATTGTCTTGTTTTAAGTATTTTGTTACAGTTAAGACAACGAAAGTCGAGTTCGTAAAAGAACGGTGTTCCCCTATGCTTACTGATTAACTCATAGCGTTCTTCTTTTGGCATATCATTTTGTAACTGGAAAAGATTATCCACTTGATAACATCCCCCGAAAGTGTTTTGTCCAATCTTCTCTTTTATAGTTTGTTTTGGTATGACACGAGTCGCATAAAGATATTAGGTTGTTAGGCATACTATTCTTTGTGTTATAATCAATATGATGCACATTTAACTTTGTCTTATTGCCTTTTTGTGCATCTAACTTGTTTTGATGTATAAAACACTCTTGACACCTATACATATCTCTCTTTCTTATACTTTCTTTTAATTCGAGAGTTTTAAAATCAAAAAAATATTTTGATTTACCTCCTTTCCAATTTGGATTATTTTCCCTTAAGTATTTGCCTATTCTTAAATCAGATAATTTTTTCTGTAGTTCTAATGAAGCTTTTTTACCCCACATATGACTATCTTTACCTGTCCTTTTCCCTTTTTTAGCTTTACTCATATTTTGTCTTGCTTCTAATGGGATTATTTTGCCTTTGTGGGCTTCCGATATTTTTCTTTTAGTTTCAATACTTACAGTATGTCCTTTATGGGATTTTGACATTTTTCTTTTTGTTTCTTCTGAATGTTTCATTCTTGTCATTGGCATTTTACTCAATCCTCTTTTTCACTCATTCTAATTCCCTCGCCGTATTTCATCCAAATCTTCTTTTCTATATTTCTTTTTCCAAACAAGCATTTGTCCCCATTCGTTAAATGGTTCAGGAAAATACTCATAAAAAGGTCGGCAGGATACCCATGAATTTATTCATGGGAGGAATGCCGACACTTCACCTCCGTTGGTGTAAGTTCTAAATAGCTCGTTATGAACATCTTTTCGTTGTGCATGACTTTTTTATATTCCGAATGTTCTACCCAAAGTCCGTTGGTTGGTTTGTTATCAAAATTTTGGAAAGAATCAAAAACATATCTAACACCCGAAGGCATTTTCTTTAATCCAAGATAATGACTTCTTTTTGAAATCTCCATCCAATGTTGGTTTCTATCTCCAAAAGAAACTCTGATTATTGCCAAATCACATTTAGGAAAAGTTAATTTGTCTTTTACTGAACGTTGTTTTGATTTATAACCAAACAATAAAAGAATTTGTTTCATCTCTTTTTGAGAAGTGCAGTTCCTAAAGTTTTCTTCTTTTACATTCCAAGCTTTAAAAACATCTGCAACACCAATACCTAAAATACTCGCTATCGCACTTTGTCCACAACAGCCTTTGATTTCTTGTGAATATTTTCTGCAATCCTCTGGCTTTTTGAAACTACCAATATATTTGTAATCTAAAAGAGTAGTTACTTTTTGCATAGCCAATCACCAATAGTTTTTTTCTTGTTTCCATAAACTGAATAATTGAATACGTCTTTGCCCTCTTGTTTGGATTGAATGAAGGAAATAAACACCCCTGTTCCTTGTTCGCTTAAATAACCGTCAAACTCGGGGTGGAAGTCTTTGTTAAAAGTAATTGTTTTACTCATTTAATCGCCCTCCATGCACTCGTCGCAGTAAAATTTTCCATAGACCTTTTCTTCTTCTGGTTGTGGATAATTTCCATTTTCACAATCAGGCTCACCATAGTCAATGGTGTTGTAGACTTTGCCTTTGGTGGTTTCTTTTTCACAAGCATAACATTTACTCAAAGCCGAAGCCTCCGCAGAGTTGACAGTTTTTGGTTTCTGTTTCGGGCATTTTTGTTACTTTGCCTGTTCCGCGACAACCTAAACATTTACTCATTTTCACTCACGCCTTTTGTGTGCTGTTTCGTTTCTTCTTTCAAATTTCATGTGTTCGCTATTGTTTTTGAACAGAGTTAGGTTGTTTATATTGTTATTAGCTCTGTCTTTGTCAATATGGTGAACTACTTCTTCTTTAGTTAAACATCTACCTAAATGTTCTTCCATTACTAAACGGTGTTCTCTAACATATCCTCTCACATCACGATTTGGGTGATTTAGACGGTGTATTAAAACATAACCAAAATTCATATTTCTTCCACC
>SDBT01010010.1_pt1 | contig 15345 bp, 11 predicted proteins | sample 2277101 | NCBI WGS metagenome assembly SDBT01 (sample SAMN10404973, study PRJNA504765) | marine sediment metagenome | isolation source: marine sediment core GS10_PC15, 103 cmbsf | place: Arctic Ocean: Southern Knipovich Ridge | collected 2010 | reverse complement strand
CGAAGACTTAAGAGCGGCCAGATGCCGGCGATGAGGGGGATGTGTCTGATCCCCTCCATGCGGTTGACCTCCTTAATAAACGTCTCGAGCTGTCTGATGTTGAAGACCGGTTGGGTGACCGCGAAACAGGCACCGGCCTCGACCTTGTACCAATAGCGCTTCAGTTCCTCCTCGAGGTTGACCGCGCCAGGGTTACATCCCACGCCATGATAGATTGCGGTTGGCCGTCCGAGGTCCTTCCGGCCCAGGTCACGACCAGAGTTAAGCATTCTGGCCACGTTGGTCAGGCCGATCGAGTCGATGTCGTAGACGGCGGTGGCGTCGGGGTAATCGCCCATGCGAGGCGGATCGCCGGTAATGATCAGGACGTTGTGGAGATCGAGGGCATCGAATCCCATCAGATCCGACTGCATCGCGATCAGGTTCCGGTCGCGGCACGTGTAATGAAGGACCGCTTCGATCCCGACTTCCCGCTGGATGAGCAGGGCGGTGGCCTGCGCGCTCATCCGGGCGCTCGCGCGAGGCCCGTCTGGGATGTTGATGGCGTTGATACCCGCTTCTTTCAGAGCTGTGGAGGCTTCCAGGACCTTCGAGGGGTCCGGGCCCGCCGGGGGAGCCAGTTCGGAGTTCACGATCCACTCGCCGCGTGAAAGGCTGGCCGCGAGGGCGGAACGCTCCGCCTCCGGGACCGGTTCGTATTCGCTCTCTTCTGCTTGCTCGAGTATGCGCACGATCCCGGGATGGGCGGGCCGGAGCATCTTCAGGGCGGAGTTGACCGCTTTGATGTGGGCCGGAGTCGTGCCGCAGCACCCGCCCACGACCGAGGCACCTGCCTGGACGTACCACCGGGCGTAGTTGGCAAGATAGTCGGGGGTGGTCAGGTAGATATTCCGGCCCTCGACATCCTTTGGTACCCCCGCGTTAGGTTGTGCGATGATGGGCCGGCTGGTTACCGCCGCGAGTCGCTCGATCGTAGGAAGCATGCTCGCCGGACCGACCGAGTGGTTCACGCCGATGATATCGGCCCCGGCCTCCTCCAGCTCGCGACCGAACACTTCAGGTGGGGTGCCCAGCAGGGTGTTCCCATCGTTCCCACAGGTCATCTGGGCGATCACAGGGAGGTCGCAGACCTCACGGGCGGCCCGCAGGGCCTGCAGGATCTGGTTCAGGTCGCTGAAGGTCTCCAGCACGATGCAGTCGACACCACCAGCCACCAGTCCTTCGATCTGCTCGCGAAAGAACTCACACGCCTCATCCAGACTGGTCGGTCCCAGCGGTTCGACGCGGATTGCGATCGGTCCCACCGAACCACCCACATAGACTCGGCCCACCGCTGCCTCCACGGCGATCTCAGCCGCCCTTCGATTGATCTCCTCGACCTGGCTGTCGAGAGCATGTTTCTCCAGTTTCGTCCGGTTGGCTCCGAAGGTGTTGGTCTGGATCAGCTCTGCGCCCGCTTCGATGTACTCCCGGTGGATCTCACCCACCAGGTCGGGGGTGGTCAGGTTCAGGATGTCGTAGCAGGTATTGAGGAATACACCCCGCTCGTAGAACATCGTGCCCATCGCCCCATCTACGACCAGCAGATTATCTTCAAGCAGCTCAAGAAGGGGTGGGAGTGGGGGCATGGTTTCAGACACTGAAGTACTCCGCCGCGGGGTGATGGAACACGATCGCCGAGACCGACGCCTCGGGATCCATCATCATGGTTTCCGTCAGGGTTACGCTGGTCAACCGTTCGGCATCCAATAGATGAAAGAGCTGTTCCTGGTCCTCCAGATGCGGGCAGGCGGGATAGCCGAACGAATAGCGACAGCCGCGGTATTTCGCCTTGAAGATGTCGGTGCGAGTCATTGCGGGATCATCTTCGATCCCCCATTCAACCCGGATCCGCCGGTGAAGCCATTCTGCGAATGCTTCGGCGGTCTCCAGTGCCAGAGCCTGAAGAGTGTGTGATCTGAGATACTGCCCCGCTTCCTTCCACTCCGCCGAGGTCTCTATGATACCATGACCCGCAGTCACCACGAAGAGCGCGATGGTGTCCAGCTGTTCCCGTTCCCGGGGCCTCAAATAGTCCGCGAGACAGCGCCAGGGTGGCTTCGCCTGCCGGCTGAACGTGAACCGTCCCTCCTCCCGTCGGCCGGATGCATCGAGCAGGACGATATCCTCGCCTTCCCCCACCGATCGGATGAACCGGTAGACCCCGCGAGGAGCAATGATTCCCTCTGCTATGGCGTACTGCTGGACTTCCTCGACCGATTCCCGGAGTTCGACCGCCCGGGCATCTCCGGATGCGAAGAGCTCCTCCACCTTTCCCTTCAGGCCGAGATGCTTCCCGTAGAGCATCGCGGGATTGATGAAGGAAAAGATCTGCTCAATATCGAGATCGTCCCCCTCCAGGGTGTGCGATTTCAGGTCGACGGCTTCAGGAAGCGGAAAGTCGTGATCGAGCCCTCCGCCGAGGGGAATGTCCACCGGTATTACCTGAGTCACAGGGGCAGTTGAATAATCCTTCCCGGCTTCTGGAACGGCCGTGTCTGCCGTCGGTCGCTCCGCAGCCAGTTCCGCACGAATCGCGGGATCCATGAGCCGATCGGCTAGTTCGAGGCCCTCCATGGCGTCACGCGCGTAGGCCACCGCGCCATCATACACAGGTGCGATCTTCGTGGTAGTGTAGTTACGCGTGAGCGCGGCCCCGCCCACAAGGATGGGGATGTCGATTCCCGCTGCGTGCAGTTCCCGTGCCGTGACCGTCATCTCATGGGTGCTTTTCACCAGCAGTCCCGAGAGACCGATCAGGTCGGGCTTCTCCGATCCTACCGCCTGGATGATATCCCCGGGTGGAACCTTGATCCCGAGATTCACGACCCGGTATCCGTTATTGCTCAGGATGATATCCACGAGGTTCTTCCCGATATCGTGGACATCGCCCTTCACCGTGGCCAGCAGCAGGGTGCCGCGTGAGGCGCTCTCACCCTGTTCCATCCTCGGTTCGAGCCAGCTGACGGCAGCCTTCATCGATTCGGCGCTCTGGAGCACTTCGGCTACGATCAGCTCGTTCTCCCTGAAGAGGCGGCCGACCTCTGCCATACCGGTCATCAAAGGGCCGTTGATGATATCGAGGGGAGACATGGTCCTGACCATCTCCTCCAGATCGTCCTCGAGGCCATCTTTGTACCCCTCGATCACGTACCTGCTGAGGCGCTCCTCGATGGGGAGGTCATCGATCCGCGCGGCTGTATCTCTCGGTTCGGCGTCGCGGAAATGGTCGACCAGATCCTGCAGAGCGTTCTCCGAGCGGTTGAGGATCAGATCCTCGGCGAGTCGACGCTCCTCCTCCTTGATCTGGGTCACCCGCAGAAGCCGCTCGGTATTGACGATGGCCATGTCGAGGCCGCTCTGAAGGTTCATGTGGAGGAAGACCGCGTTGATGACCTCGCGGGCCGCGGGAGGAAGACCGAATGAGACATTAGAGATCCCCAGAATGGTGCGACACGCCGGCAGAGCTTCCTTGATCGCCTTCACACCCGCGATTGTTTGAATCGCCGCCCCGGTGTATTCGGGATCCCCGGTACCGACGGGGAAGACCAGGGGATCGAATATCAGATCGCGTTCCGGGAGGCCGAAGCGGCCGGTGAGCAGCTCGTGGCTCCGCAGGGCGATCGAGAGCTTCCGGTCTCGCGTACGCGCCATGCCCATATCGCGGTCTTCGTCGATGCAGCCGACCACGACGGCGCCGCCATACCGGTGGATAAGGGGCGCGACCCGTTCGAACCGCTCCAGTCCGTCTTCAAGGTTGATCGAATTCACGATCACCTTCCCCTGGGAGCGTTTCATCGCCATCTCGAGAGCCTGATCATCGGTCGTATCGATCATCAGGGGCACGCGGATCTTCTTCGTCACGACCTGGAGGAAATCATCCATATCGGCTGATTCATCCCGGTCGGGATCAGCCAGGCAGATGTCGACGATGTGCGCCCCCTCCCTGACCTGCTTCCTGGCGATCTCGGCCGCGCCATCCAGATCGTTCTCGCCGATGAGGCGCTTGAAAGCACGGGAGCCGATGACGTTGGTGCGTTCTCCTACCATCACCGGGGTGTAATCATCGAGGGGGAGGTGATCGATACCGCTCACCGCGGCGGGAATCGATCGGGTGGGGCGCCTCGGGGATGCGCCGTCGGCCAGTTCAGCGAGGAGGCGGATATGATCGGGTGTGGTCCCGCAGCACCCGCCGATGATGTTCACCCAGCCCTCGGAGATGAATCGCTCCATCACCCCGGCCATATCATCGGGCGAGAGAGAGTAGTTCCCTTCCGAGTCAGGGAGGCCACCGTTGGGCATGACCGAGATCGGGATGTCCGCAAGTCCGCTGAGCACGCGCACGTGGTCAGTCATAAGGTCAGGACCGGTCGCGCAGTTGAGGCCGATCGTCGAGAGACCGGCATGCTCAAGGCTCGTGAACACCGATTCGATGCTCTGCCCGGCAAGCGTGGTGCCCATCGACTCGATGGTGCATGAAACCATGAGCGGAACCTCGATGCCGTGCTCGGCCATGACCCTGGAGGCGGCGATGAGGCCTGCTTTGACGTTCAGAGTATCCTGGGAGGTCTCCAGAAGCAGGATGTCGGCTCCTCCGGTGAGCAGGCCCTGGATCTGAACGGTGTAGTTCTCAACAAGCTCATCGAAGGTGATCCCACCGGTCAGGGAGAGGGAGCGGGTGGTCGGCCCGATCGACCCGGCAACGTACCGGATTCGATCGATGGTATCGAATGGGGCAGCGGCCTCACGGGCTACACTGGCGGCAGCCCGGTTTATCTCGAAGGCATCTTCTGAAAGATCGAACTCACCCAGCACCAGGGGAGTACCGCCGAGTGTGTTGGTCTCGATGATGTCCGCACCGACCTCGAGGTAGGCGGTGTGGATCCCTCCGATGAGATCGGGTCGTGTGATGACGAGCTGTTCGAGGCACCCCTCGTGGACCTCGCCGCCATAATCGGCAGCGGTGAGACCCGCATTCTGGATGGTCGTACCCATCGCCCCGTCAAAGACGAGGATATGCTCGGAGAGTAGTTTGGAGAACTCCCCAGGGGATAATCTTGGTTCAAGTGCGTTCATGTCACCCGACCCGTTCAATCATCTTCCGGTGAGTAGGAAATTAGAACGGATTGTAATTCCACCGGACAGCAAACTGCCACTCCTGGCCCAATGAGGCAGGCGGAGACTCATGCGGCCAGAGCCGTTCGGGCGCGCGGACGATCTCGGTGACAATCCTCCAGTGTTGCTTCCCCTCATACGTCAGCCGCCCTCCAACCCAGGCCCCATACCGCACGCCTCCGAATAAAAACTTCTCACTTGGTGGGGTTTGGTACTGCACGAGCCGTGATACCTTCCCTCCTTTACGAGCGTTTCGTCCCCAGATGCCAAGGCTAAATCGTGGTGAAACAAGGAAGGTTAGACTCCCCTCAATTACCTCACTGTTCTGGCCACTCCAGAATCCCAGCCAGCTGTTCGAATGTGTCCAGTCGTTGACTGGGAACTTATGTTGGTACACATGTGGCATAATCCTGGTGGCCTCTACCCAGAGGTGCCATCGCCCATCATGTATTGGTAAGGTCCATGCTCCACCTAGCTGGACGGCTATCCAATTTCGAGCAAGAGAATCACTAAATGTGGTTTCCAACCTGTATTCATCAATCGCGATACTACCATACAGACGTGGACCCAATCCTGGTGACCAGTTCACATCGAGTGCCATCATAACATTATCAGGGTCGTGAAAATAATGTTGGGCATCCCATACTGATGCGGTTGGTACAAAGTAGATAAAGTCTGGAGAACGATCACCAGCAATGATTACCTCATTTAATCCCAGGGTTAGATTTGAGAATAGATTAATATCCACCCTGTGTCCGAAAATGTACTTCTTCTTATAAAGTCTTCGATATACTGTTTCTTCCTCTGGTTGATAGGAGTGAAGAGAATCAACGATTTCTGAAGACAGCGATCCCGCGAGCATTGTGTATCGCAACAATTCACCGAAAGAAGCTCGTAATTGCAGATAACCAAAGCTAGGAGCATGCCCGGAAAGTATGAGATTTGAACTTGGTGATGGACCCCAAGCTGGAGAATCGAGACATATATCGAAACCGAGTACAGATCCATCCCATGAAACATGGCCCCCTGATTCTGAGTACAAGTTCTCCTCATCGAAAGAGAAATTAGAAAGGCTATTTGCCACTGTCTGTTGAGGAGAATAGTTCCATCCTGTAATTGATCCTCTCCTATTCTCGTAACTCTCACGGAAACGTGCTGAATAACCAACTCCTGGGCCTGCCGTACCATACATTTCAAAACCCCAGCGGGTTATAAATGCACTCTTGTAGTCCGGTGGTAAATCTGTTCTCGCATCATACGCGAATTCAACCGTCGGTTCGGCGGTGATGCTGGTTAGATGGTTTCCTTCCCAGTGGAGGTTCAAAAGGGTCTCACCGGGCTCAATTCTCTCTCCATACGGCTCCAGGTCGCGGGCGAACTCACGCAGTCTCCACTCCGCCTCCTGCGCGAGCATGGTCTGCCCCTGCTCGCGGGCACTCCTGCTGCCTTCAAAGAGAGCGCGCGCGATCACCAGACGCGACAGCGGTCGCTGGTTCAGCCAGACATTGGTGAGAAGGCCGGCGGAGCGGAGTCTCTCGATGGTCCCGTAAGCCGGATGCCCCGATGGCAGATAGATGGTCACGTCGGGCGGAGCAGTTGATTCACCCTGACCCCTGTCGACTGACTGTGTCAGGGCACGATCAGGGGTTGTTGCGCCGGCGATCACACAGAGGCAGGTGACCACAATGAGGAGAAAACACCTTCTCATGGCAGTTCGCACAGGGGCAGGCCGAACGCCGGCGCCTGGTGTGCTCTTATCGTTGTTCCGATTCATCATGTTCACGTTACGTCCTGCCATTGCGGATCAGTTCCTCTGAATGACCGCATAGTAACAATCCTGTTCCATCAAACCAACATCCTTACCATAATGGATACTCGCATGTTGGCAATGAACCACTCGGATCATGGATGCCGAATATGGATACACAGCGCACAGCTCTGATTTCCGGGATCACCGGCCAGGATGGTTCATATCTGGCCGAGCTGCTGCTGGAGAAGAACTATGAGGTTCACGGGATCATCCGCAGGTCATCGGTCTTCAATACCGAGCGGCTCGATCACCTCTACCGTGATCCCCATTATGACAGTGTAAACCTCTTCCTCCATTATGGGGATCTTACTGATGGCACTGCACTGCGACGGATATTTGACAAGGTTCAGCCTCAGGAGGTCTATAACCTTGGCGCGCAATCACATGTGAAGGTCTCGTTCGATCAGCCTGAGTACACGGTCATGGCTGATGCAGTCGGTGTCCTTCTGATGCTTGAGGCGTTGCGGGAATATCAGCAGCGAACCGGCCGCGAGGTAAGGTACTATCAGGCTTCCTCCTCAGAGATGTTTGGAAAGGTGGTAGAGACTCCACAGACGGAGAACACGCCGTTCCATCCGCGCAGTCCGTATGGATGCGCGAAGGTGTATGCCTACTGGCAGACCGTGAACTACCGTGAAGCGTACGGTCTCTACGCGGTGAACGGCATTCTCTACAATCACGAAAGTCCGAGACGAGGGGAGACATTCGTGACGCGGAAGGTCACCCGCGCGGCAACCAGGATCAGGGAGGGGCTTCAGGAGAAACTCTATCTCGGGAACTTGGACGCGAAGCGGGACTGGGGATTCGCCGGGGATTTCGTAAAAGCGATGTGGCTCATGCTGCAGCAGGACGAACCGGACGATTTCGTGATCGCCACCGGGAAAAGCCGGTCGGTGCAGGAATTTGTTGAGAAAGCATTCGCTCTGGTGGACCTCGACTGGAAATCCCACGTGGAGATCGACGAACAGTACCTTCGGCCTTCAGAAGTGGATCATCTTCTCGGTGACGCCACGAAGGCTCGTGAGAAACTGGGTTGGGAACCGGAGATCGACTTCGATCAACTCGTCGGGATGATGATCGAGGCTGATACCGAACTGGCCCGTCAGGAACGGTTACTACGGGATGCAGGACATTAAACACGGAAAGGGATGAGTTATATGGCATTTAATCCGGAGGGGAAAAGAATCATCGTAACGGGTGGGGCGGGATTCCTCGCCTCTCATCTGCTTCCCGTGCTCGCCCAACAGGGCGGTGACATCGTCCCGGTTGATGTCGAGGACTACGACCTCACCGATCGGGATCAGACACACGCCATGTATGAGGAACACAAACCGGATGCCGTCATTCATCTGGCCGCGGCGGTGGGCGGGATCGAAGCCAACCGGCTGAATCCCGGCCGGTACTTCTATGCCAACATGGCCATGGGTCTGCACATCATTGAGGCCGCACGTGAGTATGAACTCGAAAAACTGATTGTTGTGGGTACTACCTGCGGGTACCCGAAGTTCACGCCAACCCCGTTCGTCGAGGATGATTTCTTCAACGGCTATCCCGAGGAGACGAACGCCCCATACGGCATCGCGAAGCGCGCGCTCCTGGTCATGCTTCAGGGATACCGGGCACAATACGGACTGAATGGCATATACCTCATCCCCGCCAACCTGTACGGGCCGGGAGACAACATTGACTATGAGAACAGTCATGTGATCCCGGCACTGGTCAGGAAATTCGTGGAAGCAAGAGATGAAGGGCGAAGCCCGGTTGAGGTCTGGGGCACGGGGAAGGCGTCCCGGGAGTTTCTCTTTGTTGAGGATTGTGCCCGCGGCATCACTCTTGCGCTGCAGCAGTATAATGAAGGTGACCCGACCAATCTCGGGACAGGCGATGAGATCACCATCACGGATTTGGTGGAACTGATCAGGGAATCTGTTGGCTATAAGGGAGAGATCACGTGGGATACAAGCCGCCCCGATGGTCAGCCGAGGAGGCGGCTCGATACCACAAAAGCTGAGGAACGGTTCGGGTTCAGGGCCGAGATGCCCTTGCGGGAAGGAATAGAGCGGACGGTTCGTTGGTTTGAAGAGCAGTGAGATTGATCTGGAAAGCACGATAATGCAGATTTCCGTCATAATCCGCTGTTTCAATGAAGATGAGCACATCGGCCGCCTGCTGAGTGGGATCATGCAGCAGACCATTCCGACTGATGAGGTCGTCGTGGTCGATTCCGGGTCGACCGACGCCACCCTCGCGATCGCCTCGCGCAGCAGGATTGACTACTCGGGGCTCGACAGGGAGTAGCCGACGGGCATCTCAGTCTCCTGACCTCTCCAGAGTGCACCCGATCGTGAGGATTCTGACTTCCTGCTCGCTCTTGCCGGAAAGGTCGCCTCCGATCTGCAGTTCATCATCCGTGAACGTCCGGTCATCTGCGGAGTGTTACTCCGCAGCCTCAGCGATGAGTCGGATGAGGTCCTGCAATACATCATCGACGGTACCGAACGGGGAACTCTGTACAGGAAGGAGTGACGTTGATGTCCCGGTTCCTGCTATATGCCGCCCTTGCAGTGCTGCAGACACCGATCGTTGGCACTGTTGAGCGTGTCATTGATGGCGATACGATCCGGGTATGTATGGGGGATCGTGTTGAGGCAGACTGTCATCATCGAAAGCACAGCACTGGAAATAATCAATAATATCTCCACCATTATTATTGACATACTTAATATTAAGCATTAATTATATTAAGTGAGGCAATCAGATTCTGATAGGAAGACTTCGATTGATCATTTCATTCAAGAACAAGAGTTCTGAAGATATCTATGATGGCCTGGATACCAAGGCTGCGCGCAGAATTCTTCCGCGAGAACTACACCAGACTGCTGGAAAGAAACTCGACCAGTGATGTACAAGGAGCTGACCATGACTCGCTTGCCGAAAAACCGTCGCCCTGCTCACCCTGGGGAAATTTTCCTGGATGAATTCCTGAATCCCCTTGGTATCACACAGCGGGAAGCTGCCCTACGACTCCACATCTCCTATCCGCGGATGAATGAGATCGTTAACGGGAAGCGGGCGGTGACTCCTGATACTGCCCTTCGATTGGCTCGATTCACTGATACCGAACCGGAATTCTGGCTGAACTTACAGCAGGCCGTCGATCTCTGGGATGCCATGCATTCACGTGGAGCAAAGGATATACATCTGGTTGAGCCCGCCATAGTTACCTGAATAAAATTCTGAGGAGAACAAATCAGCGGCTCAATGTCATGGCAACACCCTGAGGCGGGTATTCGACAAGGTCCAGCTCCACGAGGCATATAATAAAGAAAATGAAGGACTTGCGCACCGTTATTATCGGCTATATTATAGTGTAACTATAAATCAGCCGATAACGGAGATTTCTCATGTATTACCCAAGGTCATCCGAGACCGGGATTAATGAAGCTTCGGAACAGTTTCCCGTCATCCTTCTCACCGGTCCGAGACAGGTCGGGAAGACGACAGTGCTGAAGCATCTGTGCGGTGATGGCAGACGCTACGTCACCCTCGACGACCTGGCGCTTCGGGCGCTTGCCAATGAAGATCCGGCCCTGTTCCTGCAGAAGTATCCTCCTCCGGTCCTGATCGATGAGATCCAGTATGCTCCGGCGCTGTTGCCATATATCAAAATGGATATCGATGCCAACAGAGTACCGGGAGCGTATTGGTTGACTGGTTCCCAGCAGTTCGTCCTGATGCAGGGGATCACGGAGAGCCTGGCCGGACGTGTCGCGATCATCAACCTGCTCGGATTCAGCGGCCGGGAGAGGATCCGGGGGGATCTGTCTGTAGAGCCGTTCCTTCCGACTGAAGCGAACCTGGCGTCCCGGTCACGATCACCGCGTCCGACCGATGTGCGCACGATCTTTTCCGAGATATGGAAGGGGTCGTTCCCCGCTCTGCTGGTGGGAGAAGTGTCCAACCGGGAGATCTTCTACAGTTCCTATCTCCAGACCTATATCGAGCGGGACGTGAGGGATCTGGCTCAGGTCGGTAACCAGGCTAGTTTCGTACGTTTCCTGAAGGCGAGTGCGGCCCGGACGGGGCAGCTGTTGAACATCTCCGAACTCGCCCGCGATGTCGATGTCTCGGTGGCGACCGCTAAGAGCTGGCTCGGGATCCTGGAGGCGAGTTGTCAGGTATTCCTGCTGCCGCCGTATCACAGCAATATCACCAAACGGCTCATCAAGGCTCCCAAACTCTATTTTCTCGATACCGGCTTCTGCTCCTATCTGACCGGATGGAGTTCGCCTGAAACCCTTGCGTCAGGGGCGATGGCTGGCCCGATCTTCGAGACATGGGTTCTGGGGGAGATCGTAAAGAGCTGGTGGCACCGTTTGAAGTCACCAGCGCTCTATTACTATCGGGACCGTGATGGGCGCGAGATCGATTTCCTCATTGCACAGGATCAGTACCTGTATCCGATTGAAGCCAAATTAGGCGCGACACCCAGGCCGGAATGGATCCGTACGTTCAGGACACTGGAGCGCTTCACTGAAGAACGCGGTCCCGGCGCCGTGATCTGTCTCTGTCAGGAGTCCTACGCCCTCGATCCACAGACCACGGCCGTACCGGCAGGGAACCTGTAAAGGCCTCGACTTTCCTAGAATGCACGTAGCGACCATTCAGTTATGAATGCTTCAGGGATCATGCTTGATCACACATCGGGTTCGATAAAAGCGTTGATCCTGATCCCCCATGAAGTGTCGGTCTTTCTTCCAATGCCGGCAAATCGAGTTCCGCAAGAACCGTGGCAACATTATTCAGACCGCCAACGTTCTTCGGGCGATTCACCAGATCGAGCGCCGTCAGTGAGGGATTGCTTACCCATATCGAACCCGATGCCACATTTCTCTGTTCGAGAGCCCACTCGATCTCCGTCCTGATCTGGGTGCTGGTGTAGAATCGAACGTGAATTCTTTCATGCGACCAGTCCCGCCGCTGACGATTAACCATTACCTGATAGATCTGAGGAAATCCCGCCGATGGGATCCAAACTCGTAGAGATCACCCTGGCTGTTCAACGGGTAGAATGTCGCAAGTGCGGGGCGGTACGTCAGGCGAAGTCGGGCTTCGCCAGATCGCCATCGATGAGATCTCGATCGGGAAGGGGCACCATTATCTCACAGTGGTGCTGAATCTGAAGAGTGGAGCCGTAGTCTATGTGGGAAAGGGCAAGGGGGCAGATGCACTGGACCCATTCTGGCGGCGCCTGCGGCGCTGCAAGGCCGACTTGAAAGCGGTGGCCATGGATATGTCCCCGGCCTACATCTCTGCGGTCTCGACCAATCTGCCTGAAGCCGTCATCGTGTTCGACCGTTTTCACATCGTCAAGCTCTTCAACGATAAACTGTCAAACTTCCGCCGATGGCTTCATAGCACCATGACCGAAGAATGCCAGGCGGTCTTGAAAGGCACCCGATGGCTGCTCCTGAAGAATCCTGAGAACCTGGACGATGAAAAGGGGGAACCCGAACGCCTGGAGAAAGCTCTTCGGTTGAACAAGCCGCTGGCCACTGTCTACTACATGCGTGAAGAGCTGCGCTTGTTCTGGATCCAGGAAGACAAGGAGAAGGCCGGGGAGTTTCTGGATCTGTGGTGTCAGATGGCCGAGACCTCCGGAGTGCGCATGCTCCGTAGCTTTGCCAGGACCCTGCAAAAGCACCGAGCCGGCATCCTGTCCTGGTACGATTACCGCATATCTACAGGCCCCTTGGAGGGAACCAATAACAAGATCCAGACGGGAAGAGGCAGGCCTACGGATACCGGGATGAGGAGTTCTTCCGACTCAAGATCTACGCTGCCCACCTTACAAAGTACGCTTTAGTCGGATGAACCTTTATTCGACTGTTTTCGCGTCCTAATACCGCCAAGTCTCTGTCTTGAATGCCCGCGTGATGTTGCCTGATAATGAACTGGTGTACCTGATGTTAATTCAATTTCATAGCTCGGAATGAAGGATTTGTTTGTTGTTCTGGTTCCTAGTATTCGATCAACACGATATGATCGAATTTCTCCAGTCTCATGCTTTACTGCATATAAAAGCAAGTTGTCCTCGGAGGTTTTTCGCAGCGAATAGGGCTCAATGAGTCGCCATTGATTATCACTGTATTTGATCTGCACACAGAGGCGATTAGCGGCTGCGAACCTAATGGGTTCAATTGGAACGCTCGTTCCATATTGTGACCAGGAGGATATCATTCGTGGAAGTTGCGAGGGAGAAGAGTCCCGATGGGTTGGTATTGTGCGGACAAACTTGTGTTCTACATCACCAGATAACCAAAGAAAAAATTCTTCCAATTCGTCCCAAAACTGGATAAATGGTGGTAATTGAGGAAGCTGATGAGCTAGCATGCCCTCCCAATCAGATTCAAGTTCATCCCGTCCAGGCATTTGACTTATTATCTCGAAGGTGGGCGGATCTAACTCTTTAAACTTGCATTTATCGTTCAAGGTATTTAGTAAGATAGTCTTATCCGGTTGAAGTTCAGGATGCCGGTAGAGGTGAATGACGTCGTATAGATCTCGAGGGCGTAATCGTTCATATAAAGCACGAACTTTCTCTGCAAACACTTCCTCAAAATCGTAGGCAGTGATCTTGAATTCGGCTTCTTCAGCATCCGAGTACGGATGGTGAACACCTACCACAACTGGATCCAATGCAATTAATTCGTTTCCAGTGAGGTCCAGTTTGATTCGGGGTAGATCACCTCCTGGTGCTATTGGCCCCCGATATCCGATTTTTCCTTGGCAACCTAGTCCTCCACGGTTGTCGTTAAACACTTGGAATTCAATCAGGTCAGGAGGGATTTCAATACCGGAGCGTTCATAGATCCATGATGCAATAGCTTGAAATTTTTGCACCAAAAACAGTGCATCAAGATGAGTCTTTTCTAAGAGAGTAAAATCCAAATCCTCGGAAAACCTATATGTCTCGAAGTAACATTTTTTCAGACAAGTTCCACCTTTAAAACACCATGATTCGTATAGGGTCTCCTGTGCGTATATCCCTGCCAGAAGCCAGCCCAAAACATAGTCTTTTTCCACAATATCGGGTCGCAAACCAAACTCATGTGCAAGATCAAGAATCTCCTGACGACTAATCATTGGCTACTTCACCCAGTTTATGGGAACTCGTAAACGCCAGCGGTTCACAATACGATTGCACGTTAATGTCGGATCTAGTTTTGCTAGACCAGTTGTCATGTGTCTCTTGCAGGCGCTTAATAATTCTTTTCGCTCTGGAAAGGACCGCTCAACTAAGAAACCTAATCTCTTAAAGACTGCTCCATTCTGAAAGCGTTGAGAATACTCAATCAGACGATCATCGTCCACTTCTGGAGACTCCATGTACATATGCAGCACATCATCAAGTTGCCTGAGGCCCCCACAAACTGCGGGATTGTCCAGAGAATCAACTAGTGTGCGTTCGGGATTTGAAACTTGGACTTTTGTGCGGCCTCGCCAAACAGGAGTTAAGCCATACATTCGATCTTCATTTGTCGCCAATATCCAGTAGTCCACTCCAACTAGTGTTTGTCGACGCTGGCGTGGTGCAGACAAACTGAAGATCATGGTGGTGTTGAAAATCTGTTCGGTCATCCCCCAGTGTTCAATGGCACTCCAGCCACCTATGTAGCAGGGTGAAAATGCTGCCATTGAAATTATCCATGGATCTTCAGAGACGGTCTCACCACTGATGGACTCCAACGGTACAACGATATAGAGTCCTCGCTTTATTCGAGTAAGCCATCCATTTTCTGTCCACCGAGCTAGTAGCTTTGCTGTTTCATTGCGGGAGAGGTTTAAGGTAGTCGCAGCGTTTTCAACTGTGATTACATCGTCCGTAGCACGCAGTAATTCGGCTAACCGCTGGCGTGTTTTGGGTTTTCTGCTGTATGTCGACATAACAAGTATATTCCAAGTGCCTTTATTCATGATTATCATGAACTATTACGCTTAGAATATACCGATTAATCGATAGTATGTCCAATAGTCTCTTATCAGAATCTTTACTAGCACTACTGTGTCATAAAGCTCCTGGCCGGGAGCCATTGGCACCGCAGGCTGGGCAGCAGGGCAACGCCTTAACCAGGGTACGGGCACAGAGTTGTCGCTGCGTGGCGATTGACACCGGGTTATGCCTCTCGGGGCGCACGGGGGGAGCCGCGCGGGCGGAAACCTTTGGGTAGCGGAACGGGCTGGAGGAAGGCAATAGCCTGAGGGGGGGAAAGGCGGCCGCGTTCGGCCGCCAGGAAGCAGTAGGCAGCCATGCATAAGACGCCGTGGTGGTGAAACCCTCTCCATCCCCTCCCTTCGTAATGATCGAGTCCCAACTCATC
>SDBT01010008.1_pt1 | contig 15348 bp, 12 predicted proteins | sample 2277101 | NCBI WGS metagenome assembly SDBT01 (sample SAMN10404973, study PRJNA504765) | marine sediment metagenome | isolation source: marine sediment core GS10_PC15, 103 cmbsf | place: Arctic Ocean: Southern Knipovich Ridge | collected 2010 | reverse complement strand
ACAACCTCTCGATCAGGACACTGGACCCCGGTCGGGTATGGACCGAGAACAACAGGCTGCGGTTCCTGCACTTCTATTCCCTTGCCATCAACTACCGTTTGGGAGGGCTCAAAGAGCTTCGCGGGTGGCATTACGTGAACATCTCCATCCACATCACCTGCGCCCTCCTCATCTACGCCGTCCTTTCCCTTCTCTCGAACCTGCGCCGCCCGCCGCACCGCGCGGTAGCAGTCTCGGCCGCGCTTCTTTTTGCGGTGCATCCCATGCTGAGCGAGCCGGTCAACTACATCCAGGCGCGCCATGCGATGCTCCCGTGCATGTTCTCGCTTACAGGGGTCCTGTGCACCATCGGGCTGGTCAGGGCCGGCAACGCCTCCCGGAGGGTGCTTTACGCTCTCGGCATCGCCGCCAGCATAGGCCTCGGGAGGATCACAAAGGAAGTCGGCATCTTCTACGTCCCGGCCGCGTGTGCGGCCTACGTCCTCCTGTTCCTCCCGGCTGAGCGAAAGCTGCCAGTGAATGCCCGCCGGGTGCTTGCCGGCGCGGCCGCTGCCGCTCTCGTCCTGCTCGCAGCAGCGACCAACAGCGTCATCGCCTTCCGGGCCGTCTTCCGCCAGGGCTACTACCTGCACCTGCTCACACAGGCAGAGGTCTTCTGGAGATACGCGTCCATGGTGTTCCCCTCAGCGGCCCGGCTGAACGTGGAACATGACGTGCGACTGGTCAGCGCGGCGGACCCGGACAGGGCACTCATGGCATGGATTGCACTGCTCGGCATACTCCTCGCTGCCGCGGCCGCTGTTTTCTTACGGCGAAGGAAGCCCGTCCTCGCCTTCCTGGCCACATGGGCAGTCATCGGCGGCCTGCCTTACCTCTTCGCGGCCTCAGGCCCGCAGCTGATAATGGTGGAATACAAAGCCTATATGCCAGCCGTCGGCTTCATCGGAATCGCGGTTCTCACCCTCGACGGCGTCATCGCGCTTTTCACCCGAAGACGCCTGCCCGCCCACAACAGGGCGATGGCGCTCGCCATGGCCGTGCTTGTCCTGGTCTGCATAGGCCAGACGAGGGCGCGCAACCGGGTGTGGGAGGACGAGACCTCTCTGTGGACCGATGCGGTCGAGAAGTCCCCGCTGAAAGCAAAGCCCTATGCCAACCGGGGGATAGCGCGCGTGGCTGCGGGCGACCTCAGCGGTGGCATGGAAGACTACAACCGGGCCCTGGAGCTGGACCCGGGCTACGCACTCACCTATTTCAACCGGGCCAACGCGCACATGCGTATGAAGAAATACGGCAGGGCACTGGCAGACTTCGACAGCTGCATAGCCATCAGCCCCCGCTACGGGCGTGCTTACGCCAACCGCGGGGCCACGCATCTTCTCAGCGCGGACTATGAGAAAGCCAGGGCCGACCTGACAAAGGCAATAGCGCTTCTGCCCCGCTACGCATGCGCCGAGGCCTACAACAGCCGCGGCGCAGCCTACAGGAAGCTGGGGAAGACCGATGAGGCCATCACGGATTTCACGGAGGCGATAGGCATCGACCCGGATCTCGTAGTCGCCTATACAAACCGGGCGTTTGCTTACCGCATCGCGGGAGAGCATGCCAGGGCAGAGGCCGACTTCGCCAGGGCGCGGGAACTGGGCGCGGTCATCATCCCCTAGTCCGACAGATCGGGTTTCCCCGCAACGCGAAAGACACGAGTTTGCGTAGCAAGACTCAATGGGCAACGAGGTCCACATTCTCTTGGCAATACTGGACGCACTACGTTGCCCTGCGCTGGTTGCAGGACTCCCCTGCGCGGGGAAATGCAGTACATCGCGCAGGAGTTCGGACAAGTCGAACTCCACGTACAACCCAGGCATTTTCGGTTGTCAGCGCAGTGGCACCCGGCTATACTGTCCCGCGACGGGGGGATCGCCTCCGGATGAGTCATCCTTGCAGGGAGAGTGACAGCCACGATGAAGATGAACGGCGGTACAGGACAAGGAACCTCGCGTGGCCGGCGCCCCTCACCTGCCGGCCGCATCGCGCTGGTCTTCACGGCCCTGGTCTGCCTGTACCTGGTCATCGCCTGGGGTCTCTTCGCGCCCAGGGACTACTACGGGTCCATCACCGAACCCCGCTTTGCCGACCCGTGGATCGAGCGGGCAGAGACGATTCTGAGCGGCGGCCTCCTCTACCGGGATGTGCAGACGATGACGCCTCCGCTGATGAACTACCTGCTCGTCCCGCCGACCCGCGTCTCGCAGCTCTCCGGTCATACGAACCCTTGGGCAACGCTTTCGTTCATGGTCTACTTCTCGCTTTTCAACCTCTTTACTGCGTGGGTGCTCCTGCGAATGGGAGAAGACCGCAAGGACGGATACCGCGCGGCGCTCTACTTCCTGCTGAGCCCTCTGACGCTGGGTAACTCGCTTCTCCGCCACCAGGACGAGTCGGTGCTCGTGTTCTTCTTCGCCCTTACACTCCTCCTGTTTCTGAGAAAACAGCACTTGAGCGCGGCATTCGCCCTTGGGGCGGCACTGCTCGTAAAACTCAGCGCTTGCCTCGTGATCCCGATCGCCTGCATAGGGAGCCGGAACTGGCGTTACCTCGTCATCCCGCCCGTTCTCTTCGTGCTGGCATTCGTCCCGTTCTTCCTCCTGGCCGGGGAGGATGCGGTCTTCTGGGACCTCGAGCAGCACGACACGGAACATCCCTTCCAGTTCGGGGGCATCAGCATCGGGGCGCTGTGGATGAGAGCCAGGGAGGAAGGCGGTCCTCTCGACAGGGAACTCCATTCAGCCATTCTCAACACCTATTCTGTCATACTGGTGGCGGGTGCCGTCACTGCATTCCTGCTGATATTGCTCAAGCCGAGGGGTGTGCTGGAAGACCTGTCGCTTCTCACGGCCACAGTCCTGCTGCTCTCGCCGAAACTCCATTGCGGGTACCTGGCTATACTCGCCCTTACACTCGCCCCGCTTGTCCGGAAATACCGCCTGGAGGTACCGTATTTCGCCTTCGCTGCTCTCGCACTGATCGGGGACTTCTGCTCGTTCCCCCTCAGGGACTACGAGCGTGCCATGTGGGCGATGGCGGGCATGTCGGCGGCTCTGCTGGTGACAATAGTCCAAATGCGCCGTGGCGCGTCGCTCGAGATCAGAGCTTCTTCGAATCGTCAAGAAACTGCCGCACCGTCTCCTTAGTGTACGGGTGGACTATCATCCCGTTGACCAGGCTCGGTGTGACGGTTATGATGTGCGCGCCCGCAACCAGCCACTCGACCACGTTGAGCACCTCGCGGGTGGAGGCCACGATGATCTTCGAATCCAGGTCGTGGTTGTCGAGCAGTAGACGGAGCTTCCCTATCTCATCGATGCAGTTGTAGCCCATGTTGTTAACGCGCCCCCCGAAGAGAGACACGTACGTCGCACCTGCCATCGCGGCCAGGAAGCACTGCTGGACGCTCATCATCGCCGTCACGTTGACCCGGATATCGTGCTTCGTCTCCAGTTCATGTATGACGGCGAGGTTGTCCAGTTCACCATCAGGGCCATGAACGGTGACCTTGATGACGATGTTGTCAGCCCATCCCGCAAGCTCCTTCGCCTGCTTCAGCATCCCCTTCGTATCGTTGGTGGTCACCTCTACAGAGAGAGGATAGGGAGAGATCAGCTTGGCGATCTCGATGGACCTTGCCTTGATACCCGACATACCACCCGTCACACCATCCCTGAGAAGGATGGACGGGTTGGTCGTGACGCCCCGTACAATCCCCAGCTTCAGGTACTTCTCTATCTCTTCGATGTTCCCGCTATCCAGGAAGATCGCCATTTCACGCCCCCCCATCCCCGCCCAGGAGCCTGACTGCCTCTTTCAATCCTTCCACCCTCTTGAAGCATGCAACACCCTCGTTATAGTCCGCCCCTATGAGGATACCCCTGCACCCCGCATTCCTCGCGGCTTCCATGTCCTTCCAGCCATCGCCCACCATGTAGGATGACCGGAGGTCGATGTCATGCTTCTCCTTCGCCTCCAACAGCATCCCCGGCTTCGGCTTACGGCACATGCAATTATGCACGTCATCGTGAGGACATACAAGCATATCGTCGACTGCCAGCTGGCTCCTGACGACCTCGCTCATCTTCTCCAGGTCGGCAGGAGGCATCTTCCCGCGCGCGATATCCGGCTGGTTGGTCACCACTATCACCAGGTAACTCAGCGCTCTCATCGCCTGCAGGCACCCGGCTACCCCGTCGGCAAGCTCGAACTCCGCAAACGACCTCGGCGACCGCACCTGCCCCTCTTCCACAATGACCCTGTTGATCACGCCGTCCCGGTCAAGGAAGACAGCCTTCCTCATCTCACTGATTCCCACTTCATCTCGCTGCGCCTGATCGCCGGGTGCGACACCAGCAGGTGCCATATCACTGCCTGGAAGGACTCCGTGTGCGCCGTCACGTTCCCGGGGCTCATCGTCGGCACTACGACGCAGGCATCCGCGACCTTCGCCGTATAGCCCCCATCGCGACCCACCACTCCAAGTATCCTTGCCCCGACCGATCTCGCAAGCTTCAGCGCGGATACGATGTTCGTGCTTATCTTCTTCTCCTCGTTTCCTCCTCCGACCGAGAAGACGAAGACCGCATCGCCCTTTCCCAGGCGGCTTCCCTTGAGCCACTCGGAGTAGGCGCCCTCCCACCCGTCATCGTTTATCCTGGCAGTCAGCTCGGACACATTGTCCGCCGGGGTGTACGCCTCGATCGCTGCTATCTTCCGGAAGTCGTTGACAGCGTGAGACGCATGGCCTGCCCCGCCGCCGACTCCCAGCATGAAGAGCCGTCCTCCCTTCTCCCGGACCTCGTCAAGGATGGAGACCATCCTGCACACAGCATCTTTGTCTATTCGGGCAGCTATCTCAGCGACCTCGACCATATACTCGTCCACGTACTTGCGCCCTGTGTCGCCCATCACCTTGCCTCCACTCCGCCTGCCCCGGCAGGCCCCCCGCCAGCATAGCCGGGAGCCGACAACGCCCTGCGAAGCCTGGGGAAATTGCGCAGGACCCCCGCGATCACACCCGGTATCTTCCCCGTCGGGAGCCCCCGCGACTGCCCTTCCCTCTGCCTGTAGGATATCGCCACTTCCTTCACCGCAAAGCCGCTGTAGATGACGCGCAGCGTTATCTCAGAGGCTACAAGCGCATTGTTGACCCACGGCTCATTGAAGACCTTCCTGGCCGCGTCCCTGCTGTAGACCCTGAAGCCGCTGTCAGCATCGTGCACCCTCACGCGGAAGAACCCCGACAGCACCAGGTTGTAACCCGAGGTCAGGAGCCTGCGATACCACTGGTCGGTACGCCCGGTCTTCACCCCCACGACCAGCCCGTGGCCCTCGCGCTCCCGGTACAGCTTCCAGAAATCCTCCGGGTCATGCTTGCCGCCGGTATCACTGAAGAAGATGTACTGGCAGCGCGCCAAGTTGAAAGCATCCCGCAGCGCCTGTGCGTAACCCTTTCGTTTCTCGCTTGTGGAATGGATTATGCCGAGCTCCCCGGCAAGGCGGTGTATGATGTCCTTCGTGCCGTCGGTACTGCCGTCCTCGGCCACTATGAACTCGGACCCGGGTATGCGGGATACTATCGTGCGGTGAAGCTCCCGTATCTCCGCCTCGATCGTAGCAGCCTCGTTGTACGCGCTGATCACCACCGTGACGGAGTCGTACTGCCCGCTCATCAGGAGACCTGCCTGTCAGTGGACACTTCTGTAATTCGCCACTATTGTGGAGCCCACGAAATCGAACCGGTATCTGGTGTACGCAAGCCCCTTGCTCTTCAGTGCGTTTATCACCTCGCGGCGCTTCCCGGGGCAATACATCATCAGGAAGCCCCCGCCGCCGGCGCCTATCAGTTTCCCGCCCAGCGCACCCAGCCGGCGCGCCTCCTCGTACGCTTCATCCACCGGCCCAAGAGATATCCCCGAACCGAGCCCCTTCTTCGTCGTCCAGTGCTCGTGCAGCAGTTCCCCAAACCGGTCAAGGTCTCCCGACTCAAGGACCTTACGGCTCTCGAGACCTATCTCCTTGATGCGGTGCAGCCTGTCCACGATGCCCGGTGCACCCTGTTTCGTAGAAGCATCCTGCTTCTTCAGGATATCGGAAGCGTTGCGCTGTACGCCCGTGTAGAACATCAGTACGTTGGTGTTGAGCTCCTCGATGTCGCCCTCGCTCATCTCGAGACGCTCCACCACCACTGTATCGTCCTTCTTGAAGGTGAAGGCCGTGATCCCCCCGAAGGATGCGATGAACTGGTCCTGCTTTCCGATCGGCTGCCCGAGCCTTTCCATCTCCAGGTCGCAGGCTTCGCTGGCCAGGTCATACGCGCTGATCGATTCCCTCTTGTAAGCATGCAGCGCGTGCAGGAGAGAGACGGTGAAGGCCGAAGACGTCCCCAGCCCGCAGCTGGCAGGCACATCGGCTATCGACACCAGCTCCACGTGCCTCGACACCCCCGTCATCGCCAGCGCCTCCTTGAATATCGGGTGCTCGATACTGGCGGCGTCATCCACGATCTCGGTCTTCGAATAGCTCAGGCGTATCTCCTCGAGAAACCTCCGCGTGCAGCATATGTGCACGTACTTGTCGATCGCCGCCGCAACGAGGAAACCGCCGAACTGCCTGTAGTATGAAGGAAGGTCGGTGCCCCCGCCGCCAAGCGATATCCTGACAGGCGTCCGGCTGATTATCATACGGCCCGCTCCCCCATCTCACCCCTGCCCGAGGTGCCGTTCCAGCTCCAAAAGACTGTCCGGTGAGCCTATCTCGTAGAAGCGCTCCTCGACCTCGTAGGCCCCCATCAGCTCCTCCGAGGCCAGTTCTCTCTGCAGGGCATCGAGCGCCGCGTTCTCTCCCGGATGCAGCCTGGAAGAGATTATCCCGCGATCGAATACGGAAAAACCGTAGTCAATATACATCAAGGCCCCGGAGCTGTCACCCTTCTCATAACGGGCGACCCGGTCCCCCTGCTCCGTAAGGACAACATTGGACCTATCGTACATCCCCTCGTTCTTCCACACTGTCATGGTCGCGGGCAGGCCTCTTCCTGCATGGGCCTCCAGCACAGCACGGTAGTCTACCCTCAGGTACGAATCCCCGTAGAGTACGCCAAAGGCCGGGGCAAGCAACTCTTCTGCTCCCTTGATAGCCCCCGCGGTCCCCAGCGGACGATCCGGCGGGTCATAGGAGTACCTGACATCCATGCCCCGGTAGCCATGCCCCACCGAGCGCTCCACCTGCTCTCCCATCCTCCCCACACACATCACGATCTCTTCCATCCCGTTATCCGCAAGCAGGTCAAGCTGCCAGTATACGAAAGGGCGGCCGGCCACCGGCACCATCATCTTGGGCATCGCCTCGGTGATCGGACGGAGTCTCGTCGCGAGCCCGCCTCCCAGCACCACGACCTGGAGCTTCTCCTTCACATCTCTCCCCGCACTTCCCTTGTCCGCCGGTCAGTCCCCGGCCAGTTCCCGTGCCGTCTTCCTCGCCGAACGCACGCAGGCGTCCATGTTGAGATAGCGAAACTCCGCGAACCGGCCGCAGAATGGAAGCCCTATCTTGTCCAGGTATGAATGTATCCGCGCAAGGCGGGCTTCGTAGTCCAGGTCGTTGACCACATACCCATACTTCTGCCTCCGCACGACCACGTCCGCCACTTCCCCTCTCTCCACCTCGCCAAGCTTCTCGAGGCCCTCCATCACCCTGTCGCGCACCTGCGTGTCGGAAAGGCCTTCGAGCTCGCTTCCCCGGGCCGCCGTGATCTCCGCTACGATCGAAGAGCGGCCTTCCGGACTGTTGTGCGGGCTGAAGTAGTCCATGTAGCAGATACGGTGGAATATCACGTCCGGGTCAGGGACATAGAGGGCCGAGAAGTCATGCTTCCTCGGCCTGTCCAGGCACACAAGCGCCACCGCGAGAGAGTTATACCGCAGCTCCTTCACCAGCCCGCTTATCTCCGCGTCCCCGGGTTTGAGCGCGTCGAAAAGGGCAAATACGGGAATAGTCGATATTACGCGGTCGTAGCTCCGGCTATCGCCCTTCTCGCTGCCCACCGCCCACCCGTCACCCTCCCGCTCGACGGAAGTCACCCTGAAATCCGTTGTGATCTTCACACCCGAAGACAGCGAGCGGATGAGCGCTTCTATCCCCCCGCTCAGCGGGTAGCTAAAATACAGCTGGTGCTTGTAGCCTTCCGTGGGGATCCCGAGAGCCGACTTTATCACATCCTCCTTCGGGGGCTTCGGGATCCGTTCCACCCAGGATGTCGACAGCTCCCGCGTGTCGCTCTTCCACACCTTCCGGCTGTACGGCAGCAGGTACTTCTCCGATATGCCCTTCCCGAAGGTCGCATAGCACCACTCCTCCAGGTTGTTCCCGCCGGGATAGCGGTCAAAGAGAAAATGGTACAGGCACTCGTAGCGGTCCTGGACCGGGATCGAAGCAAGGTCGTTCTCGAACGGGTACTTGCAGAAAGACCCCTTGTAGAGTATGCGGTTCTCCCGCCGGATCCTGCGGCAATTGTCCCCGAGCGCGTTAACAAGGAAAGACAGCGATTCACTGTCCTTCGAAAAGAGCACGTGCCCGCCGTAGTCGCCTACAAAGCCGCCGGACTCGAAGGACCGGCACAGCCCGCCGGGTCGGCTGTAGGACTCCAGCACCTCCACCTCGTGACCGCCCAGGCTGTTGGCCAGCGTCAGCCCCGAAAGCCCGCCTCCCAGTATCCCCACCTTCATGCGTCTCTCCGGGGCCGCCGGTGTTTGGCCGTGATTATGAACTGGAACGCGAACAACGACTTCCAGCACTGGGCTATCGCACTCTCCACAGGGTAGACGTAGTGCAGGTAGCGCCTGTACATCGGAGACTCCATCAGCTTGCCCGGATCCTCCGGGGCCCTGTCCCGGCTACCCGGGAAGAGCAGGTTACGCACGGGTACCGCCAGCGCCCTCGAGAAATACGGCGTCGCGGAGACCCCGACCACCTCGTAGCCTGCCGCCCTGACCAGCCGCCGGGCGCTCCTCAGCGTGAAGAAACGCAGGTGCGTGCGGTCCATCACCCCGGACACCGCATAATCCCATCGTCCCAGGAGGAGCTGCAGCCTGGTCAGCCAGTTCGCGATATTCGGGACGGACAGGAGCAGCTTCCCGTCCTTCTTCAAAAGCTTTCTCGCGCTCACAAGCACGCCCAGCGGATCGTACACGTGCTCCACTATATCTCCCATCACCACGAGGTCGAAGCGCTCTTCAGCTATCTCGGGAGGGAGGCTGTCCTGCTTCGTGATGTCGGCCACGGCCGCAAAGTGGACGCGGGTCCTTGCCCTCTCTATCGCGGCCTGCGAGATGTCCAGGCCGAACACCACGTTGCCCTTCTTCGTCATCGCCTCGCCAAGAGCACCGTAGCTGCATCCGACGTCAAGTATCTTCAGCCCGGTGCCCACCCTGCGGATCAACCCCGGGTTCACTTCTTCGAAGTACTGGTGCTCCTCGTTGAGCCTTTCCATCTCAGCCCCTGCCCGTCTCAGTCATCGTCGAACTTGCCGCCCCGGGCATCATCTATCAGCGAATCGATGGCCGCCTGCATCGCCTCCCTGCTCGTGTAGCGGTTGCACCATCCTGTCGCCCTCAGCTTGCCGGAGTCGAAACGCACCACGGGCACGTCGCCCTTCCACCCGCGCTTACCTCCCGAGTACTTGAACTCGACGCCCTCCAGTCCCACCGATGCGACCACCATCTCCGCGATCTCCGTGACCGTCAGGTAGTCCTCGGTGGCCACGTTGAAGACGTCAAGTTGCCCGGCGCCTTTCTCCCCCATCCCGGTCACAGCATTCACGACATCGTCCACGTGAAGGTACGACTTAGTCTGCGTGCCGTCCCCCATTATCGCGAGCTGCCCGGGGTCCGCCAGGAGACGCCGCACGAAGTCGTACGCTACGCCGTGGGTCTGGTGCGGACCTATCACGTTGGCGAAACGCAGGATCAGCCCCGAAATGTCGAACATGTGCACGTAAGCCGAGATGAGCCCTTCCGAGGCAAGTTTGCTGGCCCCGTACGGCGACGTCGGCAGCATCGTCAGGCGGTCCTCGACCACGGGCTCCTCCCCGAGGTCCCCGTAAACACCGCTGCCCGATGTGTAGACTATGCGTGAGGCCCCCGTCAGTCTCATGGCCTCCAGGATGTTCTGCGTGAGGTATGTCCCTTCCCAGAAATCCGCCGCCGGTTCGGATACCGCCTTCGCGATGTCGGCGTTCGCGGCAAGGTGGTAGACAGTATCATGCCCCTTCATCGCATCCTTCAGCTGCTCGAGGTCCTTCACGTCACCCCGCACGAATCTCACCCGCGCCTCGTCCCGGTACGCGTCGAGATGCCACTGCCGGCCGGTCTTGAGGTTGTCATACACGGTCACAGTGTTGGCCTCGTCGCCGGCAAGCCGCGCCAGGCAATGCGAGCCTATGAAGCCCGCACCCCCCACCAGGAAATACTTCTTATCCATGTTTCCCCCTCGCATCCGTTAAGAGCGTCCCGCTCGTGCAACGAGAGTCTGATTTCTCTGCACAATTACCATGCAGTACGTTGCCTTGGCAGCCCGCTCGTCCTACTGCTCGCCTGGCTTCAACTCATAGACAGCCGAGCGACTGTCCTCGTACACGAGGCGGTAGTGCTCGCTCGAGATGTACTCCTCCCTCTTATCGAAGAAGTCGCACCAGTCGTCCATTATCACGATGTAATCCGTCCCGTACTCTTGCAGGAACGCGTGGCTCTCACCGCCAAACCCGCTCTCGCCCTGATAGCTCTTCGTGCTGTCGAAAAACACTCCCGCCTGCTCGTAGATGCGCCCGGCTATCCTATCCGCCTCCGGCTTCACTGCCGGGAAGGGCCACGCCCGGCTTATCAGCACTCTTCTTTCCCCATAATCTACCATATCGAGCGCGCGTTGGGCATGTATGACGGCCCCCCTCGGGATGTTCTCGTGTATGAACGAGTAGCACTCGAGATAGTCATCGTGCGGGGGCCAGCTGCTGTGTCTTATCTTCATCATGACGACAGCCCAGTGGTAGTTCCACAGCCCGCTGCCCAGCCCGAGGACCAGGCTCGCCGCCAAGACATAGAACACCGCTGCACGGGCCACCTTTCTCGGCCGCGAAACTGTCAGCGCCCCGCTGACCGCCCTCCTGCGCATCTCCCTCAGCCGCTGCCACTGCGTACCGAACAGGTACGATGCGCCCCCGGCAAAGAAGATGCCGGCGCATACGACGAGGTACATGCTGCTGTACTTCCCGTACTCGTTCTGGGATCCCGGAAGCATCATCAACATCCCCGTGACAAGCGCCACCACGCACACCGCCACCAGCACCTGGAAAGCAAAGTGGCGCTTTGCCCTCTTCCAGTAGATGACGACGCCCGGCAGCCCTATCAGCAGGAACGGGCCCAGCCTCTCCACGTAGAAGATAACGGTCCAGAACACCCTCCGCAGGGGACCTGTCCCGTCCCTGACTACTCCGAATATGGGAGACTTCAGGGGGCTCATCATCACCAGGGCCACCACATCCCTGAACGAACCCGGACTGCCGGCCTGCGCGCCCTTCAGTGCAAGCCAGAAAGGAAGAGCAAACACGCCCGTAAGGATGAGGTAACCACACCACCCCGCCAGTTCCTCCCTCGAGAACCTGCCAAACACACGGCAGATCCTCAACACGGCCAGCAGCGCCAATCCCAGCAGCACACAGACGATGGAGTAAATGGAGCTGCCCATGATACAGGCCGTCAGGAAGGCCGCCAGCGGTACCGCCACAGTCTTTCTCGGCACGAAGTGAAGGACCAGCACGGCCAGGAGAAACACAAATGCAGCAAAGAAGTGCTGCGGGACCCAGCTGATGATGTGAGGCATCATCATGACGACGTTCTTGCTCCAGTCGTCCAGGTAGACCGGCCATGGGATGAGGTTGTTGCCCACGTACTTCTCCACAGCCAGCCACGTCACCTGCAGCCCGCTCGCGAACATCCCGGCCACCGCGAACACGGGAGCCCGCCTTCTCTCAAAGAGCGCGCCCGCCAACATCGCCGAACACAGGGCAAAGAGGCCCGCCACTGCGCCGAAGAAGAGCGAAAGAGTGTTCATCATCGATATCAGGGCAGAGTTCAGGAGGTAGAATGCGGCTACCGGGAGGTAGAAATAGAAATAGTAGTAGAGCGGGATATCCATGCCCGGGTAGGCGAAAGGAGATACGGGCGGGAACGTCTCCGAGACAAGCATCGCGGTCACCATCGCGTTATGCTTGTCGTTATCTCCGAGGACCGGCCCGAGCACCTTCCCCGAGGGAAGCTTCAGGTAGAAGTCAGTAGAAAAGGCGACCAGCGCGATGACGATGACGAGGAATATCGAAAGGCGCCTCGCCGCCGTTGACTCGAAGACAGTGGGTATCGTCACCGGGACCAGGCCGCGTTTCCTGACCGCAATATGGAGGATGTAGACAAGACAGCTGAACAGTACTATTGAAAGCACAACGGAGACCTTCGTGAAGCCGTTGAGCAACCCTCCCACGTAGATCACCGGAGGCAGCACCGCCAGGCTGAGCCCGACGCACAGCGTCCAGCCGCCCAGGCCGCGCACCCGTATGCCGGAGACCTTCATGACAGCATGGCCGGGAAGGACAAAGAACAGCGGGACGGTAAGTATCAAGCAGAGATAGCTGACAATCGACTCCATCACCCGCCTAATACCTCCGGACTGGATCCATGCAGGGACTCTCCCCACGCCTTCAGAGACGAGAGCTCGCGTTCGCGCAGACGCCCGCGCTCGTTCCCTCAGCCCTGCCGGCACACGCCACCGCGCGGTGGAGGAACCAGCACAACCACTTACCGCGAGCTCACTGTATCAGGGAAGCCTCCAAAAAGCAAGACAGTGTCCTGGCAGTGTCCTGGCAGGGGACATAGGTAGGCTATCCATGTTGACAGGTGAACTCCGTCTCATGTACGATTCCGCCGGAGGAGATAGAAGATGCTCGAGGGACCCCGTTCCATCGCAGTGGATGAACTCGACGAGGCCGCGCACCTGGCCGATCTCGTCTTCAGGCCCGCCACCGGCTCGATGGCACGAGAGTGTCCCCTCCTCTTCGCAAACGAAAACGCCGGCAACCTGCTGGCGGTCTTCGACGGGTCCCATCCCGTCTCCTTCCTCGGCATCCGCTACTTCCGCATCGTGGCGGGCGGACCCGTACTGACGGCTGGCTGCGTGGGCGCCGTGTGCACGCACCCGGACTACCGGGGCAGGCGCCTCGCGACCCGGCTCCTCGATCATGCACTCGAGGCCATGCGAGGGCAAGGGGCCCACGTCACGCTCATCTCCGGGGGGCGTGGGCTCTACCTGCGGGCTGGTGCGGTAGGCACCGGCCGGATGTGCACGTTCCAGCTCGCCGCGGACAGCGCCCCCGGCTCGGCCGGGATAGCACTGACAGCAGCGGCCGCTAGAGATGCGGAGGTGCTCGACGCACTCTACAGGGAAGAGCCGGTCCACTACGAGAGGACCGTGGACGATTTCAGGGCGTTTCTCGCGACCAGGTACGCAATGGATAGGCCCTGCGACTGCCTGGTGGTGAAGAAGGACGGGAAGCCCGCCGCATACCTCGCCGTGCACACGGAGACCAGGGCACATGGTCCGGCGGGAGAGCCGTCCCCGGCATGCTCCGTGAAAGAGTACGCTGGAGACCGCAAAGCCGTCATCGCGGGGCTCCAGCTCTTCATGGGAGAGCGCGGGCTCCGAGATAGTTCCATCACGGTGCTGGCCAGCGACGTGCAGCTTGCCAGCATGCTCGCCGACCGCAACTCCGGCTGCAGCTCGCACAACTGGCCCGGCACAGTGGCGGTCCTGGACCTTCCCGCCATCATCACAGCCGTGTTCGGAAGCAGCGGACCAGATGCCCCCACCGCTTCACAGGAAGGCGACCGCTACAGCATCTCGCTAGGCGCGGAGCAGCTCGAACTGCGCAGCACGGGCGAGGTCACGAAACTTATCTTCGGCTCCGCGGAGGAGCCAGCTCCAGCGCTGCCCGCCGGACCACTGGGCAAACTGCTCGCATCCCGGCTGCCTCTTCCGCTCCCCCTGCCCGGGTACAACTCGGTCTGAACCGATGCAACGAGAGTCTACTTTCTTCGCAAACTCATCAGGCAGTACGTTGCCTTGGAGTCTTGCCGCGCAAACTCCGGTGCACGAAGGCGGAGACGCGTGCCATTGATGCACCCCCTCACCCCGGGAAGGGGTGCCAACACCCCGGGAAAGGGTCAGCCGTTCGGAAGCATGACCGCCTTTATCACCGGCTTGCTTCCGTCGATCACCGCGCTCATCGTCTCCTTTGCATCCTGGAATCCGAACGTATGCGTGACCAGCGCCTTCCCGTCCACGACGCCCTCCTGCAGCAAACGGATAGCCACGGGGAAGTTGATCGCCGGCTCCGCAAAGGTGGGCTTCAGGGAGATCTTCCGGAAGACCATGTCGTTGATGTCCACCTCTATGGTGTTCTTGCCCCCGAAGTGAAGCCCGAAGAATGTGATCGTACCGCCAAAACGTATGATCTTCATGGCATCGTATATGCTTTGCGGCGGAGAGCTCACTATCACGCGGTCGACCCCGTCGGGGAACCTCTTCTTGATCTCGTCCTCGACGCTCTCTTTTCCGGACTCGATCGTGATGTCGCAACCGAACTTCTTTGCCAGAGCAAGGCGGGCTTTCTCCCGCTTGTTATCGGCGGGCAGCCCTGTCAGGGCGACGAACCCCGCACCCTGCACCATGGCCATCCTCGCAGCCATCAGGCCGAGAGGCCCGGGCCCCAGGACCGCCACGCTCCCGCCGGGCGGTATCTCAGCCGCCAGGACCGCTGTCAGGGAGACGGCGAGCGGCTCAGCCACGCATGCAAGGGAATAGTCCATGCCTTCAAACTTGTTGAGGCAGTTGAACCGCACGGACATGTACTCGCTCATGCCGGGCTGGTCTTCCATGTTATACATGTTGCGGCAGAACTCCGGATGGCCGCTCTTGCAGTCCCTGCATATCCCGCACATCGTGCAGTCTTCGACGATGACCCTGTCGCCGGGCTTCACGCTGGTCACGTTCTTCCCGACCTCGACGACTTCAGCCGAGATCTCGTGCCCCAGCGGCATGTAGTCCTCCTCCCAGTCGCGCACGAAGTTGATGTCCGTGCCGCAGACCCCGCAGGCGTGTACCTTCACTATCACGTGGTCCTCGTCAGGCGCGCCGATCTCGCTCTCCCGCTCCTGGATGTCCAGGAACTTCTTGCCGTACAGCCCCCTGCTCTTCATG
>SDBT01010007.1_pt1 | contig 15350 bp, 27 predicted proteins | sample 2277101 | NCBI WGS metagenome assembly SDBT01 (sample SAMN10404973, study PRJNA504765) | marine sediment metagenome | isolation source: marine sediment core GS10_PC15, 103 cmbsf | place: Arctic Ocean: Southern Knipovich Ridge | collected 2010 | reverse complement strand
TCTGGCTGCTTGGGCAACCTCATCTTTTTTGGGTTCACCATCTTGTTTGAGGTTATCCGATGTTCGTTTCTGCAGTTCGCCGAGCAGTTCCTGCCTGGCGGCCTCGTTTTTCGCTGCTGCCTTTGCCATAAGTCTTTCTCCTTAAAATTTTATTTATTACATTTTTTATGTACCAGCCGCAAATTTTTCTCCAAATCGGTTCCTCCTCTACGTCTGGGAGTCAGGTGTTCTATTGATGCTATCTCTTCGCGGTCGGCAGTTTCGCATGTAAGCAACATCAATCCACCACACCAAAAACAAAAGGGTTGTTTTTCATATTCCGTTTTCCTGAATTGTATCCTTTGTTTTTTATTCATTAATCGATTGAATTCTTCGTTTTTTTCGGTCTGACTATCGACTTGGTAGATATCATATTGAGGTTGATATTTTTGTTCCATTGGAGTTCGGACCTGCCGAGTCTTTTCAGGGCACTGCGTGCAGCTGCTTTTGCGGCTTCACTAACATCTTTACGGAAACCACCTGCCCTCTTAACAGCTCTCCGTATAACGGCCTCCAACCGCCTGACGATATGATCGGCAATAGGCTCATCATGATCATTATTTTCTTTAACCGGGCCACCACCGCCCTCGATATTTTTCAATATAGCCTCCAACTCCTTTTTCAGAGCATCCGCCGGAAAATCAATTCCCATTTCCATCAATTTCAGTTTTATATCTGCTTTCGTAGCCATCATGGCTCCTTTCTTTTTACAATAATATTTTCAACCCGTTCAAAAAATCTCTTACAGTTATAATGCTTACTCATCAATTTATTGTATTTCATCCTGCAATCCTCTTCCTCGGCTTTAAACTCAAAACATATCCGCTCCCATTCGATATTTAAGTGTTCAAGCAAGGAAATTTCTGTTTTCATATTCGATATGTCATAATCTTTCTCGGCCTCAACACCAAAATACAAAAGATATGCGATGCAGCAGCCCAAAATAAGAATAACACAATCCAGTATCAAAACAGTTCTATTCATTTTACACTCCAATCCTTATTTAAACAACGGCCTTATTAACCAACCTCTAAAAATAATATAATTCACAGCTCCATATCTTTCCGAAAAAATACGGTCGTGCATTCTTACATTTTTAAAAAACAAACCAATCGTGAACAACCTAAACCAAAATCTACCTTTTTCTTTGTGGTAGCAAAAAATATAACTTTTTAATTTCATCCTCCAACCCCCGCAAGGTCGAGGGCGCTGTTCTCCTCGATCTGTTTACTTAATCCGGGCACTGCCTTTGCCCCCTCGATCAGCTGTTCGGTCTGCAGCTGCTGCTGCTCTTTCGCCGCGTTGGCATCGAGAATAGCCCTGACCTCTTCATCGCTCCTGATAAGCGTCTGTTTCATACCCTGCGAGACCGCCGCCTCTTCCATCAGGTCCATCTCATTTATCTTAATAATACTTTCAGGCCAGATGCTCCTTATAAAATCGATCACTTCCAGTGCGTTAATGGTGCCCCTTGTCTGCATCGTTGCCCTCTGCAGCTGGTTCAATGGCCCGATGAATACGGTCTCTATCTTCCTGTTAGCCGGGTCCAGAAGTATGTCCGGAACATCGGGCATTTTGCGACGGATGGTCTCTTCGAATATCCATTGATTATTCACTACCGATTTCAGGTAACTACCTTCAAACGATTCTGATACCGGTGACAGTAACACCGCTTTATTGCCCTGTATCTGCAAAACTTCGGTAGCCGTTTTTTGAGGCGGTCTCTGCGTCATAAGAGCATCCCACAACGGTACGAAGAACTTGTCATCGATAGTATCATGCAGCCTCTGATCCTGTGCATCCGGTACCGGCCATTTTCTCGATGGGAACACTTGCCTTATCGCGTTTGTGCCCGCATACCGCTCCGGTACCCAGTTCCTGCCATCGGGATTTACGTTGATACCACCGGTTTTCTGCATTGATTTAGGGGCCTCTGTCGCCGGTCGAACTTCCGCATGCGCCAGCTCCAGCATAAGTTCACCGAGTTTATTCGCCTGCAGCCCTTCTGTCAGGGCATCGGCGGCTATTGATACACCATAATTCGTTCCCGGCTCCCTGCCGTAGGTCCATATATTCGGCTCGAACTGCGTCCCGCCGGAGAATACCAGCTTCTCCTTATTTTGACCGTTCATCATTAAATAGAATATCTTAAACTTCTTATCCTCACTCCTCACAGAACCGCCCGCACCCATCGCCGGGTTCCTGTACATTGCGAATAGAAAATCATATTCTTTGAACGGATCACCCTTCCCGGAAGCATCCCTTATCAGGGCTTTAGGCAGTTTCTCTTTCTCGAACTTATCAAGCGCATCGATAGCCGACATCTTAACCGGCCTGTGCAGGGTAATGATATTCCCGAACAGGTCATATTTTATATAAGCATCTTTCGGCGATATTGTTTCATAGTGCATCTTACCCGCTTTTTTATCTTCAACGGGAACATTAATCGCTGTCCCAATAACCGAGGCATCTTTACTAAACCACAGGCTCTGCCCGTAGATATCCGATTCGTTCAGGCCGAACATTATCTGCTCAGCGGAGCCCTGAACATATTTTTTAACATTATCATCTTTCATCAATCGAACATCACCGGTAACGAACTGTATCCACGGCATTGTCCTGCTCATCATGTGCGCCAGTAGTCCAATCGAGAATTTATTAGCCGCGTTTGCCGGATGGCCATCGTAAATCTGCGCCCCGTATTGCTTACCCTTTCTCTGCACCCCTTTGAGTAACAGGTCATACCTTCTCGGCTGAAATATCATGGTCTCAACCGCCCACAGATCCTCGAAGGGTCGCCGATCACCTTTCATCCAGCCCTGATTTTTAATAATGGTCCTCGTTATCTGTTTATCGTTCATACCCTTAAAATCAACCACTTGTAACCTCCTTTTCAGGTGCTTTTCCAACTTCAGGAATACTTGGCCGTTTAGGTGGCAAAAACTCTATTAATCCCAGCTTCAGAGAAACCAGCCATAGTATATTATAGCACAGACCTACGAACAAAATTACTCCAAGCGCAAATTTCATTATTTAACTTTCAAATATTCTGATTCAACATATAAAATATTGTTTACCATCCTTCAACCTTCAGCAGATCGAACGGCTTTTTCCTTGGCTCCGGTTCAGTTACATCGTAACCTTTATTTATATCCACCGTCGCCTCGCAGTGCGGGCACTGAACGGCTTTTTCTTCCTTCGGGTCGATGGCTCCCGGTCTCGGGACACCTACCTTTTTTCTGCATTGCGGGCACACTGCTATATACATTTTATTTAACCTCCAGCAGATCCTTCACACCGGAATCTTCTCGATATCCTTTTCTCGTGGGGATGGCTCCGGGATATCCAAGTCGCTCGCCTCCTATCTCACCGTACCGATACATCATCGCCAGGTGCCTGTACGCATCTCCGAAATGGCGGTGCCATGTTTTAGCCACACCTTCGGTATAGACGGTCATCTCATCGGTGGATAGTTTCATATTCTTCGTTTTACCATAACCGGCAATGGCCTTATAAAATGTTATTGCCTTCGGTTTATTAATTTCGAGTAATCCAAATACCGACCTGCCCGCCTCTATACCATCATCGAAGGTATGTTTCATTACCGATTCCAGGTGAATACCAAGTTCTGCGGCGAGGTCCACGGTCGTTTTGCCCGTCTGAAATTTACCACTAACGCCATAAGCAAGTTCCGGCCCGGCCCAGTGACCACCATAAACGTATGGCTTACCCTGCAGCACTTTGGCCCAGTTCGGTATACCGAGCCCTTCATTATCCCAATAGTCGTCGATTATCCTTACCCTGCCCCGCAAAAACTGGACGAATATAGTTGCCGTCCAGTGATCGCCTGTATCGTTAAATGTATAGACCGGGGCGCTGTCATCGTATGGGAAGTCGCCTATCCTCTTCTCCTTTTTGGCCGTGGCCAATTTCGCTCCGTAATAGGTCCCTTCTTTATGTGTAGGGAACAGTCCCAAAACCCGTATCCGTGTCCCATCTCCTCCCCAGCCATATTTCTTTACTATCCTGTCGACATAATCCCTGCCCGCCAGGCCGGGTATTACCTCTTTCCTTTGTTTATAGTTCGGAGTATCCAGGGCGGATATGGTTATAACGTTCCATCCCTCATCGGATTTAAAGGTCTTATTACCCTCATTAACCTCAATATCCGATGAATAGCACACCTTAGCGAAATCACATTCCGGGTCAGTTGGGTTCCCGATAGCTATTACTTTATGCTGGGAATTAATTATCAACCCCTCCATCGCCGTTCGCCATATCTGCGGAAGTATCCCGCATGCCTCATCCATTACGAGCAGCAGCCATATATTGTGCCAGCCCGCCATTTTAGTCGCGTGCTCGGTAGCTGAGTCGGGGCTGGTACTGAATCCTATAGCGAAATTTTTCTCCCAGGCCTCTCTGAATTCAGGCTCCAGCGATTCTATCACTTCCTTACTCGGCTTGACATCCCACTGCAATGTAGTCATTTTACCACCAAGTTTGACCTTACTACCCGCGTATGCCGCGTGGATCTCTCGCCACAGCTGGTTTCGCACCTGATTATCGCTGGGGGCCGTGGTTATTATCGTTGATGGCTGAAAGCACGTCTTGAACCATGTTACAACCCTGCCTATAGTGAACGTCTTAGAAACGCTGTGAGAGGCCCTGACGGCGGTAAACTGATTATCACGAACGGAGTTGAGTATCTCCACCATCTTTCGCCAGACAAATTGCTTTTTAAGCGAAAGTATCTCCGTACAGAACCCCACCGGGTTTTTCCGATACTCCATCAATCTATCATAAATTATTTCAGTATCAGTCACTCTTTTTCTTTCCCATCATTATCGCCGCGATATCTGCCAGGCTCTGGCCCACAACTTCAACTTCCGACTTATCTTTCCAGCGTTTTTCTTTGGGCCCGATATTGGAAGTTACTAATTTCCCCGCCCCGACATCGCCCATCTCCGTTGTTATTTCCTCTTTGACCAGTACCATTACGCTCTTTGTCTGGTTCTGGACCTCTTCTGTTATCAGTTGCTTTAGCTGGGCAACGGTTTTACTGCCCTTGATTTTAATGCCGAGTTTTTTCGCCGCCGCTATCAAGTCCTTTTTGAGCATTTTACTCATAGCCGGCATCTTCGGTGCGACTTCTATGCGTTCCTTCGTCTTTTTGGTTTTGATATACGGCTGCGAGCGAGCGATCATCGCCCTCTTTGTCTTGCCAAGATCAATACTCTCAGTGAGTTCTTCATGTGCGGCTATCAGGGCAGGGGCGAATAATGGTTTATAATATTTAGATTCCGGATCCCGCCAGTAGCCGAGCGTTCGTTCGGAGATCCCGATAGCCTTTGCAACCTTCCCCAAGTGCAAAGAGCCATCGTTTTTTAACGGCTTAAAAAGAAATATTATCTCCCTCACTCGATCAATGATCTCCGGTGAGTACATCGATTCGCCTTTAGAGAGTTTTTCTTTTCTTCTCGCCATGTTATCCCGCTCTCCTCATCCCTAAATTAAGAACCTTGATCCACCTAAGACCGCTGAAGTTCAGACATTTCGGGCACCTGTCAATCTCATGTAACAGGTCGTAGGCGCACCAATAACATTCAAAGAACCATCTATACCTCCTGCAGCTGCTGTTTATTCTTTTAAATGTATCGAGGTCCAGTGGCATATTCAGCTTCCGACAATCACAATTAGTTTAATAAAACATAATGCTGCAAAAATTATCAGCATTATTAATGCAAACTCACTTATCTTCACTTTCATCGATCTTCTTACTCTCTTTCAATTCATATTGCAGGGCATGCGCCGCAAATTCCGTTCCATCCACCGATTCGGTCAGTTCTTTAAAGGCTAATACCTGATCGGCAGTTATAAGTTTAGGTTCCATCGCGAATATCGCCCTGCGAATATCGGTAATGGCCCTTAAAATATTATCGATCTCTACCTCCATCGCTGTTACTCCCACCTGGTACGGTACCCGCGAATATTCTAACAAGAGCCTCAATAATATCTCCGCCGACATTATCGATACCATCGGCCAGCAGCTTAATCACATCACGCCGGAGCGCAGTATCTTTCTGCAGCATCAGCACCGCCGCCTCCGGATCCTTAACGAAAGATTTTAGCGTATCTTTATTGGCCCCATGGATACCCCTCCTGCTGAGCAGTTCCTTAATAACCGGTACTATCACCAATTCAATTATTAACGCCATTACCACTGGACTCATATCATTCTCCATTAAAAAAACAACTTTTAATTTCAAACTTACCAAATCCGGCGTGAATGTCTGTAACAAACTTGTTACATATTGAAGAATTATTAAAACAACCGTGCTTTCAAGCACATAGTATCTTACCCTTCAATCAATAATTATTCAAACAACCCCATGCTTTCTGTTGCTTCTTGTGCCCGCTTAGTTGATAAATCTACCTGTGTTTGCCGAATATCAACGCCTATATAATTCCGACCGTTCTTTATGGCAGTGGCGGCCGTTGTTCCTGATCCACTGAATATATCCATAACTACACCATTAGGCGGGCAGAATGACTTCACGAAGAACTCAGCAAGCTGCTCAGGAAACGGGGCTTCGTTTTCGTGAGCAAGTTTGGATCCCATTACCCCACCACCCACTTTGCAATGGATTACGTTTCCGGGGTTGGCTTTTTTCGGGGGAACATAGTTTTGTTTTTCCATATCACCATTTTGTTTGCGTTCAGTGTGTTCTTTTTTTGTCATAAATTTATGTGATGGCCGTGGTTCTGCGATTCCCAACTTTCCATCTTTGCCGCGTTCACCACCTGTTGATTTTGACGAACCGCCCCATTGATTCCTGCGGGTTCCGTCCGACAACCTGTGACTCATTTCCCCACCAGGTGCATATTTCGGCGGATGACCACACGCTGTATTGTCTGACCACGGCAGTCGCCCATGAGAGGCGCAGATACAGAACTCGTAGTCATTGCGTATCCAATCAGGGCCGCCGCTTCCGGGGATACCCACCCGATGAAATATGGGGGGTTTTCGCAGTTTAATCCCTGCCCGGTGCAAATCAGCAGAAAGCAAGATTGGGATCGCACTGTATCTGAATTGCTTCGTTTTCCCCTCGACAATCCACGCCACCAGCCCCCTTGATACCCTCACACATTCAACATACCGTTCAAAAGCCCAGTCAACCCACTCTTGTCCTTTGAGTTTAAAACCAATATCATAAGTCCTTACATCCTCATAGGGCGGTGAACAGAAAATCAAATCCACGCTACTATCATCCATGCCTCGTAAAATTTCCAGGCAGTCGCCACATACAATTTTATTTATTGGTAATTCCATTACGGCTTCTTAGCCTCCACCATTTACACACAGCAGACCTATCTCTCTATATATTTCGGGATACTTCTTTCTAAATATTCTCATAAAACTTATGCGGTTATTCGATTGTTTTGCCTTGAGTTTTCGATTCCATTTGGCCGTCCTTGACTTGCACTCTTTACAGTTGCACGAATGACCATCCCTTAACGATTTGTTCTTACCGAACTTATTAAGGGCCATCCTCTTTTCACAGCCCGGGCATCGTTTCATTTTAACCATTTATTATCCACATCCATTACGGCTCTTATTCTTACCAAATTCACCAACAAAGCATAATTCCAAACATCCCGGACATATTTTCTTTTTATCCATTTATCTTTCCCATCAATTCTCTAAACGCTAACTCCGCTGTTTGCGGGACAACCCCATTGCAGAGCAATCGAAGTTCGTCCACTCTGCTCTTAAACCCATCAACTGTTCTACCCATGCCGGATTTAACTGTCCTCGGGCTTTCCCAGTCGTATTGCTCTTGTCTGGGTCGGGCCGGCCATCTTGTACAGATACATTCAGCGGATCGCTGTTCCTGTTGAACTGACTCGGCCCTGCATTGTTCTTCGCATCCTGCTCTGTTACTGTCGGCCAGTTCTTTATCTGCTGATCGAGTTTCGGTGTCACTGTCCCTTCCGCTTGCGTGTGTCCCCCTGTGCTTACCGTCGGTGTTTCCCAATTTTCCATTACTACCTGATGAAGATTGCGAATCCCTCCTGTTGGACGACCTTCTTTCTTGCGCCGCTCCATTCTGGCTTTTCCTGTTTCTGTTGATTCTTTTTTGTTTATTACATCGGGAGTAGGCCAGTTCGCCATCACCGCATCCACCAGCAATGCTTGGTGTTTTGGTGTCCTGCCTGCCTCTAAATCCGCTACAATGCTCCATACTGGCGTTGCACCCCTGCCGTGAGTTCCCATCGCCATCGTAGGCCAGGATGAACAGTCGCTCTCTCTTATGAGGTGCGCCAACCTCGCTCGCTGTAAACAATCCTGCCTCAACCGCGTAACCCAGACCTCGAAGGCTCTTAAAAACCTCATCGAATCCCAGTGTGAGGTGTCCTGAGACGTTCTCAAAGAAGCACCAAACAGGTCTAATTGTACCGATGTGTTCGAGTATATACGGCCAAAGGTGTCGCGGGTCACTACTACCTTTTCGCAATCCTGCGTTACTAAATGGCTGGCAGGGATAACCGCCAATGATTCCGTGTACTTTTCCATGAAAAGGTCGTCCATCGAAGGTTTTAATATCCGTCCAGACAGGTGCTGCATCCAGCTTACCCTCTTCAATCTTTGCAACCAGGTTCGTGCAAGCGAAGGCTTCGATCTCCACATAACAGACCGTTCTAAAACTGGGGCCAATTCTTCGAAGTCCCAATTCGATACCTCCGTATCCGGTACAAAAGCTAATAATTCTGGTTTCTTCGGTATTATCCACATCCATTACGGCTCCGGCTCGCCCATTTTATCGGGATTCTCTTTAGCGAATTTCAGAAAGGCCATTATTGATTTTCTGACCATCTCTTTTTGTTCGAGTCTTTCGATCAAAACACTATACGCCGTCAGGGCAGCGATCGCCTTAGTATCTTTTGCCCTTAGAATAAAGACCGGCTCATCTTCCGGGACAGGGACACCATCGCTTTTTTTGACCAGCCTGCCACCCTCAATCCCATATTTAAGCTCGTACATATTTACAACTCTCCTTTCACTAATTGTTTGTGGGCAGATATGAATTTTTCATCTCTTAGTCCTCGCATCATCGAAGCCAGTTGTTGGCCCTGTCCCTGTTTTAATCCGTCGCTGCCAATATTCTTGCTTGATTTTCTTCTTGCTTCATCACAAAAAATATCATGCTTATTGATAAAAGCAATATAAAATAGTTCATTTTCTTCTTTCATCAATCTACGATAGTAAGCAAACATGGCCTCAATTTCTATATGCTCAATGGCCGTTGCTTTAAAATATACCCTTTTGGCCTCCACGCTTGTTAGAGGCCTGTGTGTATTTGTAACAAACGCAAAAATCTGATGTAATAGTTTTTTTTCATATACATTTTTACAACAGTAGTGTTTAGGCAATTTTGGCCGTTCATCATCAATATCATCAATGGTTATTCCATATTTTTCTAACCTTTTTTTTAGGATATTTTGGGCGTTAATTTTCTCTCCCCCTATGCCACGATTTGCAAGTGCCAAAATTTTAATAAGCCTTCTTTTTGTTCTATCATCCATCAAATAATTTATCTCCTTTCTCTTCAATTTGCTTTTGTTCAACAACTTTGCTCTTAACATATTTCCTCGGGCGTTTTAAATTTTGTAGCGGCGGTTGAACATTCGCCTCAAAAATGGCGGTGAGCTCATACCAACACGTCTGTCGCTGTTGCTTTTGTCGCTCAGCTAACTTCTGCAATTCCTCATCACGTTTTATTAATATTTTCGGCATACCTTCTCTTTCTCCATCGATATATTCCATCAAAAGCTAAAACAATAAAAATTACATTCAGCCATATAATTTATCCTTCCGCGTTCAGTATAGAAAGTAACTGCCGCATTACAACCGGATTCAGTTCGAACCACGCCTTTTTTTCCCATCGCCATATCTGCATCCTGCTGGTCCCTAACCGCTCGGCAACTTCGCCATCATCCAAACCAGCAACGAGTATGAGTCGCCTCAGCTCACCACCGGCCATTCGCAGATTCGGGCAGGGCGTTATCTTCGCTTTCACTCGGGGCAAGAGTCTACTCCTTTAAATCGAACCCTTAAATTCTGTCTTTGAAAATACCAGTGCCCAAGAAGGCCCAACAGGTTGTTTGTCCTCTATAGACCAGAACTGCTTTAATTCACTTACTGGTAGGCCGTTTTCTATGGCCACAGCCAAAGCCCTAAACCCTTCACCTATTTGACCATAAAAACATATTGTCGGCTCAGGATAAGAGTGGCCCTTACCGCCCTCACACGATTCGTATGTTTCGATTCGCTCGGAGGCTAAAACCTCTACAAATCGCTTTATTCCCTTATCAAGAGGAGGATAATATTTTCTTTTCTTCTTCATTTAGATCGATCTCCTTTCCGAGTGTGATCCCATCGGCCAATTGCTTTTCAAATTTGCCGCCTGGCCTCATATCATCCGGCTCAAATTCCGATGGCGGCTCGTCACCTATGTACAGGCTCGCGTATTGCCAGTAGTCCACCACCAACTGCGTACAGAACATTATATCGTGCCTGTCGGGGTTGAGCCCTATCCCAAGCGGCAGGTCGATGGCGGAGTTAATAAGGAACTTCGCTTGTCTGGGGTCGGACATATCAGGATAAGGAACGCCCCTGTACTTTTTGATATGTTGATGAGCCGTTTGTGGTTGGACAAAATATTCATTACGTTCTCCCCACTTTACCGCTATTCCATGAATTAAAGGCTCGCCATTATGATAAGCCTTCCTCAACTTCGCCTTACCAGGATACCTATCGAGCCAAATCCTCATCGGCGTCAGCTGCACACCCGATATCCCGCTCCATTTATTCAGTGACGTCGATTCATAGACGAACACCATCCCTGTAAGCGGATCAACATAAACCGTAGCCGTGTGCCCAATGAGCCGCCAGAACAGGTCCTTATGCTCGCAGTTGATTATATCAAAAGTATTGATACTATTGCGCACCGCAGCGTACCTGCCCGCCGATTCCGCCCTTGAAACAGTACCTTGCTTATTCATTCGTCACCTCGCTTTCTTATATAGGATTTCCAAATACACATCGACATGACAAGGTTTATCCAGCGGACACCAGCAGCAAAGGTTCTTATTTTTGAGTTCATCAATATCTTCTAATATTCGTTTTCCGGCTTCCAAAAACTCAAAGGCATAAACGCCACCCTTCAACAACTCTCGAAAAGACTCAACGGCCTGTTCAGGTGTTCTATACCAGCAAACTTTAAATGGATTCCCCCACTTACTCGGCCTGCCGACATAAACAGTATTCGGCGGCATCCGCCAGCCCTTGGTTCGTTTCCGCTGTATTCGTTTTGGTGTCATTTACTCACCGCCTTTCAGACTAAATCTTCAACTTTAAATTGTGGTTTCACTAAATCACAAAAAAGTATTGGACACAATTTATCGTAGTATTCACCATTTTCGTCCACTTTTCTTCGCATTACATGACAACGAGTACTCTGATTGCACACCTCAACGCACTTTTCACATAATCCCAATTCATCACAATTGCTTGCCAATATAGAATCAAAATCAGAATTTGGGACAAGTAAAGAGTCGTGGTAGTAAAACCAATTGTTATCTTTGTTGTATTTCCTCTAAAAGTTTTTCCAACTTGTCAATTTTGGTTGCATATTCATTCACCACATCCAAAGCCATATCGCGGTCAACTTCGTATGACTTAAGTTCGGCTTTGTAAGCATCAATGTCAATATCACTGTCTGGGGCATCAGGTACATGGTACAATTTCCCCTCATACGTTAGTTTCATCATTTTTCATTCTCCTGTTTCAACACTCAATTATCTCCCCTTTTTGGTTTTTCTTTATCAATTTTTTATCAATATAATAATATTCAATCCAAACCCCAGCTTTCTTTTGTTGCCGTTCGCACATGCCATTGTCCATATCAGGAAATGGGTAATCTTGGCATATAGATGGTTTGAATTGATGCACTCCACATACCGCCAGCCCGCTGCTATCGAATGAAAGCTCAGAGCAATCTTCTAAACTCTCGTCAACACCGGCCATGTCACCTCTACCCTTGCAACACATTCCACAACGCTTGCATTTGTTGTCTGGCATTTCATTCTCCATTTACCGTTTCTATTATGCCATAAGGCGTAAGGGGTTTAATATTCACTCGTACACAACACGCAACACCCTTTGCGTTTTTCAATTTCCAGCCACTCAGCTACAGTATGAATTGTAAAAGTATAATCTTGTTCTATATCGATCTTAATTTTATCCTCATCGCCGCATTGATTAATTTCTGGCTCAGGTTCCCACTTATTATCATACCAATCATCTGCAAAGTAATCCTTGACCTCTGGCATTGCTAAAGCCTGTTCTTTATCTTCAGCAATCACATACATCTCTACACCGCCATCATCAATCTTAAAAATTCTCATTCTTTCACCTCACTTTTCATCTCAATTTCGCATCGACTGCACAGATCCTCTTCAACCCAGTGACAGGGACGACCCTGCGCTTCAACACACCGCCGGCAATCCAAATCCGTACAACCACAAACCCTGCATTTTTTATCAGGCATTTGCTCACCGCCTCACTTTCAGTTATTATTGTTAAGTTCCATATCAACGATCACCCAGTCGATACCACAATTATGACTTTCTGAAATAAACTCCCAATGTTTATTTGTTCTACATTCAATACATCCAACTGGTGAATCTTGGTCAGGGGAAATTAAATCTTCTTTACTACATAAGTTTAAATCAATCTCCCCCAACATCGGCTCAATGCTCACCGCTATTTTTATCCACGGATATTTAGCTTTTAATTCTAATGCTACAGGTCTTCTTTCATCGGCCATTTTTTGAGTCCCGCAGGTCGGCATGATAGTAATGTGTGGATAATTCCCTTCTGTAAAATCATCTGGCAAACACTCCGCAACACGTTCAATCCGTTTTGTAGTGAATATCCACTCCAGACCAGACCTGCAAAAAATAATCACCCATGCCCTCTTGCGCCACTGGTCGGCCTCTTTATGGAAAAAATCACTTATCGAGCATACAAAAACTTTATCACCAGCCGCCCATCTGTATTTATATTGCTTATTTATGACCTGCGGTTGTGCCCATATATGATCAGAGCAACTCGAAACCGTTGTAAAATCCCAGCCGTACATCTTTGCGTTTCGCTCAGCGTAGCAATGATCGCAACACTCATCGACCTTATCACAACCTCGCCAAAAATTCAGCGTATGTTCACACCATTCTATTTTACTATTTGTTCCCATTCTATATCTCCTATTATTAAACAATCCTCATTTTCAGGCTCAAATCAACGTTGCTGAACGCTTCTCAAAAACACCCCAAAACAGCACATAAGATACCGCATGTCCAGTATTCATAACTTCAACCATTAAAGCACCTTACCTTAAAAATACACTTCCAAAAACCAGCCTCACACCCTTTAATCAGGGTGCGTGTCACTTCCTGTGTTTTGCGTTTCCAGCTCAATATCCACGATTCACCACTGATATTTTCCTCGTTTCCAGCCTAAAAACGCTGTTTTAAAAAAATTGTTCGCTTTCGGCAACGTTGAATAAACCTTTTTTCTTCTCTTGATTTCATAATCCCTTATCATTAATCCTTTTATATCAAACATGAACCTTTACATGTATTATAGTTATGTTGCAAGGTGTCCGAGCCTGTCAACCTGCCTTTTTCGCTCACTATTGAGGATATGGACGTAGATATTGGTTGTATCCATCTTCACATGACCACCTTGATCCTTAACAAACATCTGGTCCTTACTAACACCATATAGCAGCGATAAATAGGTATGTCTCATCATGTGCGGTCGCAACACATTTATCCCTGTATGCCGCTTGATCGTTTGCATCCGGCACCAAATATTATGACCCGTCATCCGATTACCATATTCGTTCAATAGCAGCGGCGACCTGGGCTTGCTGATATCACAAAATCGCTTTATATATGCCGATAAAACCTTTTTAAACTCCTCACTAACAATAATCCCACGATTCCTCCTGCCCTTAGCAACCTCCCATCGTACAACTACCTGCCCTTTGCCATGAAATTCGGGCATATCCCTGATATCCAAACTGACTGCCTCACCGCGACGCATACCCGTATTGAGTAGTAACTGGAAAATAAATAATCTCATAGCGGTACGGCACTTACCATCAGCGGCCGCACCCTTCAACAACTCTAAAATGAATCGCACCTGCTCAATATCCAGATAATCGCCTGGCTCTAACTGGTTCTTCGATTTTCGCTTTTTTACTTGTTTTTTCATTAAAAACTCATCCCTAATATTTTTCGTTTGACTGGCCGGTAACAAAACGGCTCTCGTTTCATGGCATTTATGAACCTGCCCCACTTCCCTATCCGCGACAAAGCCGCTGTTTTAGCCTCCTCAACCATCCTTTCGTATATCCGATCATTCAACCCACCCTCTCCGATAGAATCCGCTCTCTGCTCAAATATGTCCCGCAGCGTTGTAATATCCGATTGATTTTTTGCGTTGACCCGCAATATCCGGCATACATCTTTTATCGCCTGTTGAGACAGATTATCCTCCGGCTCGCCCGAATCCGAAACAGTTGCGCAATCCGAAACCCTTTCTTTTCTATTACCTTCTATTCTATTACGTTTTCTTTCTGAAGGGTGCGCACCAGTGCGCATTCCCCCGTCCAGTGCGCAACTCAACCCATCTTCACAAAAATCACCTATTTCCACTAACAAGATATCCTGACTACACAATAGTTTTAACAGGTTTTCCACAATTATCGTCTGTTTGTCGTCGGTCAGCCCTAAAGTGTACGCAATTTCCCGTACTGATAAGGGCTGTTTTCGCTCAGATAGTATCCATCCCCGGTACCCGCGGGGTTGGTGTTTGGCTATTAAGAGCAGTTTCAGGTACAGGCCGTGTACCGCCATCTCCATTAGCTGGCCATTAACCCACGCTTTTTCATTGATCTTGCGGTCAATGAGCGTCATATTATGGCCAGCTCCAGTGATCCGCAGGAAGGGGATAGGGCTCATTCGCAGCTGATCGACTGGTAACGGTTTTTTGAATTCATTAGTGGCATGACCATTTTTATCAACTTCAAATTTTTGGGTCCACCCGACTATCCTGTAAGCCTGCGTCATTTTTAACCTTCCCATCACAGATGGGTTTCGATCAATCATCCCATCACAGATGGGCCTCAATTAATCTTTATTGATTGCTGTTTTCTGTGTTTTATTTGCTGTATCTATAATAT
>SDBT01010006.1_pt1 | contig 15350 bp, 8 predicted proteins | sample 2277101 | NCBI WGS metagenome assembly SDBT01 (sample SAMN10404973, study PRJNA504765) | marine sediment metagenome | isolation source: marine sediment core GS10_PC15, 103 cmbsf | place: Arctic Ocean: Southern Knipovich Ridge | collected 2010 | reverse complement strand
GCATTTCTACTTGCTCGAACAATTTTTTCAGATGCGGCTGTTTTTGGAGCCGGCTCTTTAGATAATTGTAGAGCTGAAAAGTTATGTCGGCATCCTCGGCGGCGTATTCACAGGCCTCGGCTGTGCCCACCATATCAAAAGTGAGCTGGTTTTTGCCTTTGCCGATAAGGGCCGATATTGGTATGCACTCGTAATTCAAAAAATCCAATGCCATATTATCCATCGAATGGCTGCTGCGCTCGGAATCAAGACAATAAGAAGCGACCATAGTGTCAAAGTAAATCCCTTTTATGGGCATGCGGGCGTTTTGCATAATAAGCAGGTCATATTTTATGTTCTGGCCGATTTTTTTTACGTTTTCGTCTTTCAGTATCGGCGCAAGCTTCTGGCGAACGGCGGTTATGTCGAGACAGCTTGAACCTAAGGGTGCCTTTACGGGGAGATAAAAGGCTTTGTGGGGTCGCCAGGAAAAACTGATACCGACAAGGTCCGCTCGTATAGCGTTAAGGGAGGTGGTTTCGGTGTCGATGACGAATAATTTTTGCTTTTCGAGGTCGGTTAAAAACAGGTCGAATTTTTGCTGTGTGTCTATTAGCTGGTAATCGTGACTGATTGTTTTGGCGCAAGCGGGTTTGCCTAAATCGTGCGTAACCTCTGAAGCTACGGCCTCGGCCGGTTGGGTGTCGGAGCGGCTTATCAAACCTAATTGACTGAGCAGACGATTGAAACCCAGCTCAGTAAAAATTTCAGCGAGCTTAGCTTCGTTGAATCTCTTTAGAGCTGAAGCGTTATAATCAATTTCCAGAGGGACGTTACAATCGATGGTTACGAGTCTTTTGCTCAATGTGAAGTTGTCTTTGAACTTGCATAAGTTTTGGCCTCGCCTGCCTTTGATTTGGTCAATATGGTTGTAAAGGTTTTCGATTGAGCCGTACTTTCGTATCCAGTCCAAAGCGGTTTTAGGACCTACATCTGGTATGCCGGGTATATTATCTGAAGTATCACCCTGCAGAGCAAGACAGTCGATAAACTGGGCCGGTGTAATTCCCTTCTGCTCGAGGAGCACAGCGGTATTTGTGAAGGTGCCGGTTTTGATGTCGAAAGTGCTGATGTGGTCGTCGAGCAACTGGAGAAAGTCCTTGTCTTTTGAGCAGATTAAACAATCGTAGCCGTCGGCACCAGCCTTTTTGGCCAGAGTGCCTATTATGTCGTCGGCTTCGAAGCCATCGAGGCGAAGTACTGGAATATTCATCGCATCAAGTATCTGCTCAATCCGGTCTATTTGTGCAGGCAATTCTGGAGGCATAGGTGGGCGATGGGCCTTGTATTCAGGGTAAATTTTGGTCCGGAATGTGGGTGTTTTGCTGTCCATTGCCACAACAAGCATATCAGGTTTTTGGCGCTGGATGAGACCTAAAAGTGCTGTAGTGAAGATATATGTTGCCTTGGTCGGCTCGCCGGCCGGACTGGTTAGCTTTTGACGCATCGGGGCATAGTAAGCGGCGTAAATGTGTGCGTGGCCGTCAATTATGTAAAGCTTCTTTGCCATTGCCAATAACTCTATTTGTTACAGCCTGTGCTGTCAAGGAGTGCCTGTTTATGGATAGCGAAATCTTGTATCAATCGGAGAAGACTTCTGGTGAGGGTTCGATGTAGGGCTGGCCTGCTTTATACAGACGCAGGTGGTTTTGAATCTCTTCTTTTAGCTGGTTCTGTCCTGAGGATTGGGCCAAGCCCAAGGCCTTTTCAGCGGTGGCTACAGCTTCGGGGAATCTGGCCGCGGTGGCGTAAGCAGCAGCTAAGGTGTCCAGTACGCCGGGTTCTTCATAGTTGGTAAGTTCACAGGCCCGCTCTGCAAGCCGAACAGCCTCTTCGGGATTGCGGAATTCAGTCTGTTTATGTGTGGCCAGGAGCCAGGCCAGATTATTGATAAGGCTGACCCAGCCGGGCTTAAGTCGCAGCGCCTCTCTATAGTGTGTGATGGCTTCGTCGATTCTACCCTCACTCTCCAGAACCTGTGCGAGATTTAGATGTGCCAGGGCTGAGTTCGGGGCGAGCCGGACTACCTCTGCGAGATGCATAACGGCTTTATCGTATTTACCCTGTTGGATAAGTGCCGCACCCAGATTGTTGTGAGCGTCAGTGAAGTCGGGCTTGATTCGCAGAGCGTGGGTAAAGTGTGCGATGGCCCCATCGAATTTACCCTGCCTGGCAAGTGCCCTACCGAGGTTATTGTGTGCGTTGGGGTAGTTGGGGCTTAGCTGAACTGCCCTGGTAAAATGCGTAATGGCCTCATCAACTCTGCCCCGCTGGAGCAGCGCTGTGCCCAGATTGTTATGGCCGGGGGCATAGTCAGGCTTAATTCGTACTGCTTCGGTAAAGTGCGTGATGGCTTCATCAAGTTTGCCCTGCATGGCGAGCACTCCACCTAAGTCGCTATGTGCATTAGCGAGGCCGGGCTTGATTCGTATTGCTTCGGTAAAGTGTTCGATGGCCTCATCGAGTTTGCCCTTCCGGAACAGCGCTGCACCCAGACTATTATGTCCGTGAGCATAGTCAGGCTTAATTCGTACTGCTTCGGCACAGTGCTCAACAGCTTTGTCAATCTCGTTGCGACTGTTAAACACTACACCAAGGTTGTTGTGCATTATATAGTTACCGCTGGTTACATTGATTGCACGTTCAAAAAGGGTGACGCTGTTACGCCAATAACGCAGTTGAAGGCAGGTACATATCGATAGAGCTGAAAGAATTATCAGCATTGATGCACCAAGTGCAAATTTTCGATACTGCCATTTTGCCAGCAGGTCAGGCAGAGCCCATGCAATGATAATAAACAGTCCAATTAATGGTACATAAGTGTATCGGTCAGCCATGGCTTGGGCACCTATTTGAACCAGACCAATAACCGGTACAAGAGTGCCGATGAACCAAAACCAGCCCACCGGCAGGTATTTTCGGCTTCGAGACAAGCGAATTACCCAGATGGATATGGCCAGCAGCACCAGGACCGCTGCCATAGCCTGCCATGTTGATATCTTATCAGCAGGATGCGGATAGAACACCGCCAACCGGCTGGGCCAAATCATTTTTCCAATATATTTTACGTAAGAAATAAAAGTGTTAGCAATGCGAATTATTAGAGGAAAGCTTTGGATTGTCACTACTGCTCCACCGCTTCGCTCAGCAAAAAAAGTGACAATGCTCGAGAGTGCCGAAAGTACAAAAAAGGGGGCTTTTTCCCAAACCAGTTGATAGAAGCCCCGCCACCGAGAGCAGGTATTCGCAGATTCATGGTTGCGTTTATTAGCATCTTTGGCAGTATGGCCGAGCTGGACCCGCTCGAGGGGCCAATAGTCCAGCAGAAGCAGTACAAATGGTAAAGTCACGAGCATGGGCTTGGCCATAAGGCCCAGCGCAAAGGCAAGAAGCGCCAACAAATACCAACTCGCACCCGGGTGTTTGACATACCTTAAATATGCCCCCATTGTCAATAACCAGAACAAGGTACTCAAAACGTCTTTGCGCTCCGCTATCCAGGCTACGGATTCTACGTGAAGCGGATGCAGGGCGAACAAAGCAGCCACAAAGGCACTGGGCCAGAGTGCGCCCGTCATATTTCTCAAAACCCAAAACAGCAGTAAAGCATTGGCTATATGAAACAACAAACTGGTCAAATGATGCCAGGAAGGGTCAAGCCCGAACAGCTCACAGTCCAGCATATGGCTCAGCCAGGTCAAGGGTTGCCAGTTGGTCAAGTGCGGTGTGGTGAAAGCCCATATAATAGATTCACGTGTTATTCCGGCCTGCACATGCTGGTTTTCGCCAACGTAATCGGGGTCATCGTAATTGACAAATTCGCAGTTGCGCAGCTGCCAGAAGACTGCGAATGTACTCAATGCCAAAGCGAGATAAATGCCAAGAGTCCAATATTTGTTTGACGCTTCATCCATTTATTCAGGGGCTCAGCCCAGAGCTTCTTTATTGTGTTTGCGGACCTCAGTGAACAACCTTGATTTGACCAGATTTATTTTGGCGAGTCGAAATATCAAGGCGGTCCAGAGGCATCCAAAGCCATACTTGAGGCTGCGCCGAAAGTTAATTGAAGATGCTCCGGGGAAATATTTGGTGGGACAGCTGACCTCTGCAATCGTATGACCGGCCCACAAAATCTGCGCAGCAGTTTGGTTATTACCGGCATCATCAACAATAATTTTCTTATCTTTAAACATATCAGCTGTAATGTTAAATATTATAACAGTTTTTGATTAAACCGGAAATCTAAATTGTGTGTATCAGCGCCATCCGGTTTAAGAGACAACACCCCGTTATAGTGCTGGTAACTCTTTCGCCGGGAAACGCAAATCCAATACGCTGCAGTATGAGCTGACCGGCGTAGTGTTCTGTCGCTGCTGATTTGAGCAGTTTTCATTGCGGGCAGCGCAGCGACAAAGCAATCTCTCAATGCCTGAAAACTTTCTGATGGCGGGTTAGTGTGTCAATGTCGAAGGAATCTTGAACACGATGAGATTGCGACCTTCAAAAACAGGCGACCCCAAAATCCTGCGGTAAATCGAATCCAAATAAATTACAGGGCCATAAACTTGACTCGGATTCCTGGCAAAACGCGGTTGCATTTCAGCCATAAGATTCTTATGCAAAATAATGTAACGGGCGTGGCTCTGCCTGAGCGCCTCGATATTCATCACATTGATCATATTACTGAATTCCAGTTTGCCCGTATAGGGCACCCTGCTCAGCACGTAATCAATATACATGTTGCTATAGATACAACCTTCGGATTTCACCCCTTTTATCTCTAATTCTGGAAAATACCCTGCAATAATCCTTTTCTTATGAAAGTGCTGATAATAATAATACAGATTGAAACAGTCGCCCAGCATCATGGGATATTCAATAATTATATTTGCATCTGGCTCACTTGAAAGCCATTGATAAAAACCTGGGATGTGGTCCTTACTCGCAATGAAAAAATCAGGTCTCATATCACTAATATACGACCTATCCCAGCGAAGCGGTTCGTAAGACTCCTGAAAGGCAGAATGATTGGTAAAGTTATTGGGGAAAGCATAAATCTTGATTAGGGGCCCTGCAAAAAAGAGGGCCGACAGAAAAGCTGCAGCAATAAGACTGGTTAAAAGGACACCATAACTGCGACCCTTGAGCAGCTTAGCAGAATGAAGATACTCCAGCAGATAATCCATTCCCAAGGCCACCAATAAAAAGCTTAGCGGAAAGACAAGGATAACATATCGTGAAATAACAAGGGGAACATAAATATAACCAGGACCAAAGAACACCAACACCCCGAAGCACAGGATTGTGATGGAAAAGAAAATGCCACCAAGCAAGGGGATTCTTCTTAAAAGCAGGATTTGTCCGAACACAAGCAATCCCCAAAAAAGAACCACCATGAACTTATTGGCGGTTCCGCTTAGCATACAGGCAAACTCGAACAGCGATTCGAGAGTCATCCTATCCACTCCTAACGTCGTCCCCATCGAGCTTTGGATTAGGGCCGGCAAAAGCAGCAGAGATAACAACAGGGCAATAGCGACACCTGCGAAAGTAAGCGCAGGCAAACTGGGAACAATTTGAACTCGCTTTCCGGCCGAATCGGTCAACGTGTGCATGAGTTTAACGAGAAATACACAACCCAGCGGCGTGAGAACCGCAATCACCGCGAAAAGATTAAAATAAACAGCCAGGACGCCCGCAACCACATAAATCACAACATATTTGCGTTCTCCGCTTGTCGCCCAGAAGTACAGAGCGAGAATGGAAGAAAAGCCCAGCAGCGCTACCATGCTGTATGGCCGGCAAGTGCGACTGTAAAAAATCAAAAAAGGAGAGATGGCAAGCAGGAAGGCAAAGATGATAGTGGTACGACAGTTGAATATTTTCCTCACAAGTACAGGAAAAACAGCCAGGCTCAAGATGCCAGCGGCGAGTGTTGGCAGTCTTAACAGGAGCTCTGACCAGCCAAATGTATTCAGCAAAAACCAGCGATACAAGTTCATGGGGATACATGTGGCGCCAACACCGGAATGAGTGAACAGGTAGGAAAAAGAATTGCCTATCGCATAATCCATCCCGTGCCATTCATCGTCCAACAGGATCTGATATGAAATCATATACAGCCGGAGAACGGCTCCAATCACCAGTGCCAGGGCGATGAAAAGCCAAAAAGAAATATCGGCCTTTGCAATCTTCTGCGGGTTGGGCACCGGCTCAGCTTCAGCCGCCTTATCTTGCCGGGGGACTCTCGCTACATCGGTCTTGTTATTTTTGCCATTCATTTTTTGGAGTAGGATTTTCTTTTACTGATTGTGGTGCACGGTCCTCGGCTCTATTTGACAGGTGCCTCGTCGCAAATCCTCCGTTTGCCATGAGGACTGACGCACAGCGCTCGACCCTTTCATTACCGCACCGTCGAAGCGTATTCCAGAATTGTATTGATAATGTGCTGGAGGTCCTCTGGCGTCAGCCACCATCCTACAGGAATCGAGACCTGCTCAGAGGTAAATTCATCGACGCCAGGCAGCTCGCTCTTGAAATCTTTGAACATAGTGTGGTTGTCATTTCTCGCATGAACCTGCGAGACGGTAACGCCCGCCTCTTTCATATATTCCACAAATTTCCGGCGGTTTTCGACTCTTATGGTATAGAGCCAATGGGCACTGGAGCGGTCATTTTTATACTTCAGCGGTCGTACGGCCTTGGTATCTTTAAAAGCTTCGTCATATTGCGCAGCATTAGCGCGATGCTTTTCGATAGTTTTACCCACGTACTTGAGCTGCTCGAGGCCAATTACGGCCGTTACATCGTTCATATGGAACTTGTAGCCGTATTCAACGATATCTGCTTCGCAGCGAAGGTCCCCACGCTTGGCCCGTCGGTCAATGCCGTACCATCTGAGCAATCTGCCTCGTTCACAGTCAGCTTTGGATTTACAAACCAGGGCCCCACCGTCGACGGTTGTCATCTCCTTAATCGCCTGAAAAGAAAAACATGCAAAGTCAGAGTGTGAACCAATTAGTTTGCCATGATAGGCTGAGCCAAAGGCGTGGCAGGCATCTTCAATCAGCTTTATTCTGTGCTCTGTTGCGATGGCATTCAATTCATCGAGGTTGCATGGGTAGCCGCCCCAGTGAACACACATGATGGCCTTTGTTTTGGGTGTGATTTTTCTGGCGACGTCTTCGGGGTCAATGTTTCCAGTCCAGGGGTCAATATCGGCCCAGATAATCCTTGCCCCCATTGCCAGGATGGGCTCGTTTGTTGCTGAGCAGGTCATAGCGGTTGATACAACTTCATCACCATACCCCACATTGGCCAGTCTAAGGGCTAACTGCAGTGCAGCCGTTCCATTATTCACCGTCAAGACGTTAGTGTTGTCAAACCACGGCGAGAGCCGGTGTTCGAATTCCTCCACCCTGGGGCCTTCACCTATATAGCCACTCAACAGGACTTTACGCAAAGGCTCCATAACAGTTTCGGGCATAAAAACCTTGAACAAAGGGATGTCCCTGCCCCCGCCGGACAGCAACTTTTTTACCGATTCGTCAACGCTACGCAAAATAGTGACCCCTTTTAGTTGTACAAAGTTTTAATTATACCAAAAAGCATGTATTATTATGATAGGTCGGTTAATTTTGAAAGTTTCTTAAAAGATTATCCACGAAATCAAAGGCCCTTTTCATACATATGTCTATGTCCATATACATAAATTCTCCGCATCTGCCCAAAGTTGCGAGTGAATTGTATTTTTTCAGATATGTCATAAGCCGCTCCAGATGCACCGCATAATCTTTTCGATAACTGGGATATGCACAGGGGGCTTTAAGCAGGAACAGGTGTTTTACCTCTCCCGGTCCAAGAATGCCGTCTTTAGCAAGGCTGTCGGCGCACATATCGTAGAGCTCCTCTTTTGACGCTTTCCAGGCGGTGCTATCACGAAAGCAGGGAATTTCTACCATGATGATATTTTCACCGGGCGGACTGCTGTTGGGACTAAACTCGTTCAGTTCGGTGATACGATTATATGGACGGTTCAGCAGATACATATAACTGCAGCCCAATATGTTTTGTTTTTCTGTGAGCATACCAAGAACCACCAATGCCCGATAATCGAGTTTGCCGGTCGAGGCCAGCACTTCAGGTGTAGGTGGGGGGTTGAGCATCCTGACGAGGGTTGGCAGTGGTATTGTTGAGATGACATAATCTCCGTTTATCTCTTTGCGCTGCCCATGGTCATCATAAGAGACGCGCATTTGCCCATCCGGAAGCTCACTAACAGCTGCTATCCTGCAGCCAAGATGAATATTACCTCCGGCTTTCTTTATATTCTCAGCTATCCTTTCTGCAATTTCGGCAAAACCCGTATTGGGATAGTAAGTCGGCAAGCTTTCGCGCTCTATAAGGGACTCACCTGTCCTGCTGAACTTTCGGCGCATCAACACTTTCAAGGTATTTGCAAAATTCAACCGAGTATGGGTAGGAATGGATCTTGATGACAGTTCACTACACGGAAGCTTCCAGAACTGCTCGGTGTACGGCTTAAAAAACGTTCGGTAAAGATGTTCGCCGAAATTTGCGATTGCCCAATCTTCCACGGTTTCTTCCTGACCTTGAACTATATTTCGCCTGCGGGGAAAGATTTTACCTTTAAAAAAACTCAAGGCCGCTCTTATTCCAGACCAAGGGCCCATTTGTAAAAGAACACCCTGTGCTGTGAGCGGATAATCCAGATATTTCCCATTATAAAATAATTTAACTCTTCTTGGTCGCGGCTCCAATCGGTAGTCAAACAGATTAATTATCGTATCCAAAATCTCTTTGTCATCGCTGAAAACAGAATGAGGCCCATAATCAATACAGTACGGCCCCTCTCGGACGGTACCGGCCAGGCCGCCTACAGATATATTCGATTCCACGACGTCCACTGCCACCGCGTTGCTGCTGAGCCTCCAGGCTGCGCTTAATCCAGAAACGCCGGCACCCAAAACTACCACTTGCTTGTCCAAAACATACTCCTAAAAAGCATTGCTCGCTGCCTCCGGTATCAGTACCGCAGTTTCATCGTGGCGAGAATATCGTTGAAGATTTGCTTGCCCTTTTCTTTGAGCCGGTCCGTGACGCATTCGTAATATCGGACCATCGACAGATGTCTGGATGTTTCGTCGTCGAAATCGATGTTGATAAGCGCTCTGATCCATCGCTCATCGATGTTGTATTTTATGAAGAGTGTGCCGAGCTTGCAGATGTTCCGCAGCTGCCTTGTCACATCCGGGGGAAACAAAATGTTCGGAATCGCGCTGTTCGTGTCACCAATGCAGGCGTCATTGAGCTGTATATTTCGCTCACGGCAGTATTTCTCCATCTCCGTTCCCGGGTAAATCATCAGCGGATAGCAAGAGCAGATGCTGCCAGGGCCGATACGCTGCATGCCTTTGATAGTGTCCAGGGCATCTTCGATGGGGTCGTCAATCGGCAGGCCGACTATGCATTGCAGGTTGACAGCGTATCCAAATGAGCATAGACGGTCGTAGGCGTCCTTCATCATTTTCTCGTTGTCCCAGGCGCGATTGAACAGCTTAAGCGATTCAGGACGGATTGCCTGTACGCCCATACCAACGACATTGACGATGCGTTTGAGGGCGGCCAGGACATTGTCGGAAACCTTCATCACAAAACGCGAAGTGGTCGAAACATACATAGGCAGCCCAATCTCCTTTTCCCACATTTTGACGAATTCAGGCATCCATTCCTCAACGTCGGCGCCAGCAAAAATGTCATCGTCCACCCACTCGATTTCGTGCGTCTCGTACTGTATGATTTCTTTGGCTTCCTCGATGATGGTCGGGAGAGGGCGGCGCGATAGATAGTAACGTTTGTGTGCTTCGGCGCCAAAGAGTTCGCGCATATGACCGGACGAGGAACTGCAGTAAGAGCAATTCCAGGGACAGCCCGGCATTGAGAGCATGACCTTGCGGTACCGGCTCGCCATTCGTGGAACATCTCGGTAGTATTCTCTGCGTGCCGGCCAGGGCATATCGGTCGGGACCGTCGGAACCGTTTGGATAACGCAGTGCTTACCGCTGAGAATCTGCTCGATGGAACCCCGAACAGGCCCCACAACGACGACGTCTACCTCAGCGGAATCGACTATCTGGGGTCTGGAAGTAGCGTGATGGCCTCCGAAGACGGAGACGACATGAGGCAGCCGGCTCTTGACATTTCGTACCACCCTTGCGGCGGCCGGATAAAAGGTTGTCATCGGGGAAAATAAGATAAACTCCGGTTCCCATTCGACGAGCTGGTCTTCCACGTCATCCCTTTCAGCGTCGAAGAAGCGAATCTCCTGAAAGTGTTCCAGCAGCTCACCGCCGACAAAAAGGAGCCCATAGCTTTCTTCATTTCCAAACGCAATGAGGGCAACTTTCATTCTTTCCCTTATTCTTGTTGTTCTCCGCATTCTTGTTTTAGGAAAACCAACCTTTTCTAAACTATCATAATATCAAAATTCTGCCTTTTAGTCAATTACTAAGTGTCGGCGATGCCACATTTTTGTAGGGGCCATCGCGAGGGGTTACAGCGAGATACTCTTGACAGTTAGCTGCAGTGTTCTTATTATGTCAGACTTGCTATCTACTTTTTTAAGGTTTTTTTGATGCCGGATAAGAAAAATAAAGGTTATCGGGATACTTTGTGCCTGCCGAAGACCAGCTTTTCGATGAAGGCGAACCTGGTTCAGCGTGAGCCGCAACTGCGCAAAGAATGGGCTAAGAGTAATATTTACGCAAGAATACGAGAGGCCCGCCAGGGTGCCCCTTTGTATATACTGCACGACGGGCCGCCCTACGCTAACTGCGATATTCATATGGGACACGTTATAAACAAAGTCCTTAAAGACTTAGTTGTCAGATACAAGACTATGGTGGGTTTCGATGCGCCTTTTGTACCGGGCTGGGACTGTCACGGTTTGCCTATCGAATCGAAGGTCGTGGCGGAGCTCGGTGATAAGGTGCATCAGATGAGCAAGCTCGATATCCGCAAGAACTGTATGAAATATGCAAGCAAATACGTCAAGGTGCAAAGCGAGCAGTTTCAGGAGCTGGGGATATTTGGTGATTTCGAGAACCCTTATCTTACGTTCACGCCACAGTACGAGGCGGGGATTTTGGAGGTATTCGCTGAACTGGTCGAGAAGGGACTGGTTTATAAGCAGCTAAAACCGATTCATTGGTCGATTGGTTGTGAGACTGCCCTGGCGGAGGCTGAGCTGGAGTATAAGGATATTCAGTCACCGAGTATCTTTGTGAACTTTCCTGTAGCTAAAGAAAGTATTGAGCGATTAATCGAGCTTGGTTTGGTCGGGCAAAGCGAGGCCGAAAGCGCAAAGGTCTGCTTTATGATATGGACGACGACGCCCTGGACGCTGGCGGCTAATCTGGCAGTGGCGGTGCATCCCCACCTGGATTATACGGCGATAAGTTACGAAAGGGACAGCAGCAAGTTTGTCTCAATATCAGCGACCGAACGGGTTGAGGCAGTCGTTGCAGCGGGCGCTTTAGAAGAGGGACAATACAGCATTAGTGAAAAGACAGTTAAGGGCAGAGAGCTCGAGGGGCTGCGGTATTTACATCCGTTCGTGGAGAATAATCCAACGGACAAGGACAGCTATATGGTAATCGGCGCCGATTATGTTACCACCCAGGACGGCACGGGACTTGTACATATTGCGCCAGGGCACGGTGTTGAAGACTATATCTCGGGGCAGAGATGTGGGCTGGCTATTTATTCGCCGGTGACCGACGACGGTCGATATGATGATACGGTGCCGGATTGGCTGCGGGGAAAATGCGTCCTGGAGGTTGACCCAGCCGTAAATAACCATCTGCAGGAAAAAGGACTGCTCTTTTCCCAGACCAGAATAGTGCACAGCTATCCACATTGCTGGCGCAGTAAGATGCCGGTTATATTCAGGGCCACTGAGCAGTGGTTTATCAGTGTCGACAAAGAGCTGCCCCCCACCGCTTCCTTGCGGAAGCAAGGAGTGGGGGGCAAGAGCCTGCGTAATCTGGCACTTGAGAGTGTTAAGAATGTGAAGTGGATACCAGCATGGGGCCAGAAGCGCATTGTGGGAATGCTGGAATCCCGGCCTGACTGGTGCATCAGCAGGCAAAGGAGCTGGGGACTGCCAGTACCGACGTTTGTGAACTCTCGTGGGCAAACACTTATGACCAGGGACTCTGTATTAGCTGTGGCTGAGCATATTGCCAAAAAAGGCTCGGACAGCTGGTTTACCGATTCGCCCCGCCAGATTTTGGGTGAGGATTTTGAACTGCCGGAGGGGTTTGATTTTGATGACATGGAAAGGGAAGAAAACATTTTTGACGTATGGTTCGAATCGGGCTGTAGCTGGCATAGCGTGGCTAAAAAGGCGGGCTGGCCCCTTCCAGTCGATTTATATTTAGAGGGCTCTGACCAGCATCGCGGGTGGTTCCAACTATCGCTTTTGCCAGCCCTTGGGGCAATGGCCAAGGAGCCATTCAAAAGTGTTTTGACGCATGGTTTTACCGTCGATGAGAAGGGAATGAAGCAGTCGAAGTCACTGGGTAACTATGTTAACGCCCAGGAGGAGGTGGCAAAATATGGCTCGGATATTCTGCGCTTGTGGGTGGCAAGCACAAATTATCAGGAAGATATACACTGCAACGACGAGTTAATAGGACGGACACAGGATGCCTACAGGAAAATCAGAAACACGCTGAGATATTTACTTGGTAATACTTACGATTTTGATGCGAATGAACAAGCGATAGCATACGATGATATGTTCGAGATAGATAAATGGGCAGTGCAACAGCTGCAAAAGCTGATTACAAATGTAACGGAGGCCTACGAGAACTTCGTCTTTCACAGGGTGTTTTCGCTTATATACAACTTCTGCACGGTCGAGATGAGCAGTATCTATATGGATGTGGTCAAGGACAGGATGTACTGCGAGGGTTCAGATAGTTTATCTCGGCGAAGCGGCCAAAGTGCAATGCAGAGAATCCTGGACTGCCTGGTTCGGATACTGGCACCAATATTAGTGCACACCTCGGAAGAGGCGTATGCGGCGATGAGATTTAAGTCCGAGGAGGTTGAAAGTGTGCACTTAGCTGAGATGCCAAAAGTTGATGATTCAATTGATTGGCGCAGCCAGGAGGCGAAGTGGCAGAAGATAATGAGTCTGCGTGATGAAGTTCTGCGGGTTCTGGAAGGTTTAAGACAGGAGAAAAAGATTACAAGCAATCAGCAGGCGTGCGTGACTGTTTACTGCGGAGATGAAGAATTGGCTGCCGTGCTAAACGAGTTCGGGCTGGAGCAGTTTGCAGCACTTTGTATTGTCAGTGAGGTAGAACTGCAAAAAGCTGCCTCTGAGACAACAGTTACAGCACGGAAAAGCAGTCATCAAAAATGTCAGCGGTGCTGGAACTATTGGCCGAGCGTTGGGGCTGATAACGAGCATCCTGATTTGTGTAAGCGGTGTGTTTCCGTCGTGCGTCGTGCGTGATGCGTATCGCGCAAAGACAAATACTCAATACGATATACGCAATACGCGCTACGAATTCATTTGCTCACATACCTTTTGATAAACATCATCAACGGTTATGGCTTCTATTGCATGAGCAGGGTCGCTGCTGTGCAGTTTTAGCCCCCGTTCGAAAGGGTCAACGGCGGCCAGAGTTTCCGGCCTGCGATACGGAAAAAGCCTTACAGGGTTGGATGGCCCAAAAATCATAACCAACGGCATACCCAGGGCCGCTGCAATGTGGCCCGGGCCGGTATCATTGCTTACCACAACTCTGGCAACTTTCAGCAGAGCTATCAGTTCACCGAGTGAGGTTCGCCCGGCAAAATTTACTATCGGGACATTGGCTATTGTTTCCAGCCTTTCAACTATGCTCTTTTCGGATTCCGTTCCGGCGGCGACTATAGATAAACCGAACCGGGATGCAATTTTATTCGCCAGGCCGGCAAAACGCTCAACCGGCCAACACTTGTACCTGTGGACAGAACCGGGTACGAAAACCGCGTAATTATCACTCTTAACGTTGTGGCTTTTTAACATTCGGCCAACCGAGTCCACAGCAGACGGCTCTGCAGGCAATATAAACTGCACTGCTGATTCAGAAGCACCAGCGGCTCGGACTACCTTTAAGTAGTAGTCGACCACGTGAACACAATCCTGGTCCTGGGTAATCCTGTGTGTGTAAAATATGTGGGCGAGTTCTCTGGCTGTTGTCATTCCAAGACGGTATTGGGAGCCGGAGAGCCAGGCTAAAGAAGCGGTTCTAAACAGGCCCTGCAGGTCGATTACGGCGTCGAACTTAGCGCGGCGGAGTCGGCGAATAAGAGAGAGAAGAGAAGCGAATGCACGAGGGTGGAACCAGGCCTTGCCGAGGAACTCGCGGTCGAAAGGGATTATCTCGGTCAAATGGGGATGATTTTCAAGCAGCGGTGCAAACTCAGGCCGGATAAGCCAGCTAATCTGTGCGTCGGGAAAACTTTTGCGCAAGGCGGTAAGGGCCGGCAAAGCCATGACTATGTCACCTAATGAGCTGGGCTTTATTATCAGGATGTTTTTGAAACCTTTCGACATAATTGAACTGACATTTCCCATTTACCCCGTTAGAGGCTTACAGCAAAACATTTTTTGTTTCCTCAAATCAACATATATTTATAAACCATTTCAACTTCACCCCGTTAGAGACTTTTCCTTCGGGTCTCTAACGGGGTAAAATTGGGTTTGATTGGGTTTGTTTGGCTTTGTTTTTGCGGCGTCAGCGGAGGCGTTCATTTTCATAATCCTCTGCTATAACAGTATTTACGTTCATTTGAGCATTTAGTAAATTGGGTTTGTTTTGCATAATTAAGGTCATAAATTGTTGGCAAGCTGGGCAGGATAGGGGGTTTGTTTGGGGGGCGGTCCCGGTGAGATAGGCATGCGCCATCTCACGGGATAAATTTTGGGATTGGGCGGCCATTGTTGAACCCTCCGGATTTATGATTGACGATTTATTGTGATCCTAATCCATTAGTTTGATATATATTATACAACATTTAATGTTTGATGTAAAGTGAAAAATTGTGTATCCACACAAATTCGAAATTCGAAGCACGAAATCCGAGGCAAATTCAAATTACCAAAATACGAAATTCAAAACGAACTGTGGATGATGGCACTACCTGTCAATGCCACCTAGCGCGGATAAACAAGGATATTGTGAGAGGTTGCGGGCAAGAGTGTTTGGGAGGGAGACATTCAGTAGGTGGCA
>SDBT01010005.1_pt1 | contig 15351 bp, 14 predicted proteins | sample 2277101 | NCBI WGS metagenome assembly SDBT01 (sample SAMN10404973, study PRJNA504765) | marine sediment metagenome | isolation source: marine sediment core GS10_PC15, 103 cmbsf | place: Arctic Ocean: Southern Knipovich Ridge | collected 2010 | reverse complement strand
GAGTGACGGGCCTGGGTGATTCGCGTTATTTGTCTTCGGTGTCGAGTCCGCCGAAGCGGCGACTCCTTCCGGCGAAGTTGCATATCGCCTTGTGGAGTTCCCGCTCGTTGAAGTCCGGCCAGTAGACGTCCGTGACGTAAAACTCAGCGTATGAAACCTGCCAGAGCAGGAAATTGCTGATCCGCATCTCGCCCGACGTGCGGACCAGAAGGTCCGGGTCCGGAATGCCTGTGGTGTCCAGCGAGTCGGAGATCAGTTCAGGAGTGACATCGGCTGGGTCAAGTTCGCCAGCTGCTGCTCTGCGTGCGATTTTAGCCACCGCGTCGGTCATCTCCGTTCGCGAGCCGTAATTCAGCGCCAGAGAAAGGTGCATCCCCGTGTTGCTGGCCGATATGCGTACGGTTGTGTCAAGTTCCTCGAGTACCGGATTGCTCAGTCCCTCTCGGCGGCCGAGGTGTCGCACGCGGATGTTATGGTTCATCACAGTCGGGCGCTCCTCGACCAGGTACTCGGCGTACAGGTTCATCAGGGCGCTGACTTCGTCGGCGGGGCGGTTCCAGTTCTCGATGGAGAAGCTGTACAGCGTGAGCGCCTCCAAGCCCAGCCTGGCCGCTTCGGTGACGATCTTGCGGACTACCTTGGCACCTTCGATGTGGCCGTCCGTTCGCGGTAAGCCCTTTTCCTTGGCCCATCGCCCGTTACCGTCCATGATGACCGCGACGGACTTCGGAAGGCAATGCTCGGGCACGCCGAGTTCGGCGCGGGCGGCGGCGATAGCTTGTGATGAGACGTCGGCCATTATTTGAGTCCCTTGACTTTTGTGTTGTGGAAGATCGTCTGGGTGCGTTCGGGCCCGACGCTGATGAATCCGATAGTTCGCCCGACGATTCGCTCGACGGTATCGACGTAGTTGCGGGCCGCTTCGGGCAGTTCGTCGTACGTCTTGCATGCGGTTATGTCCTGCGACCATCCGGGCAGCGTCTGGTAAACGCACTGGGCCCGATCCATCACCGCCGGGTCGAACTGCGTCAATTCTTCGCCGTCGACGATGTATCCGGTGCATATTTCCAACTCGTCCAGTCCGGTCAGAACGTCCAGCAGCGAGAGCGCCAGTTCGTTCACGCCGGAGATATCGGCAGCGTAGCGGACGGCGACGGCGTCGAACCAACCGCATCGGCGAGGTCGGCCGGTTGTCGTGCCGTACTCGTGGCCTTTCTCACGCAGATACTCGCCGGTTTGGTTATCCTGCTCGCTCGGGAACGGACCGGCGCCGACGCGAGTGGTGTAAGCCTTGATAAGCCCCACGACGGTACCGATGGCGGACGGGGCAATGCCCGCCCCGGTCGGGACGCCGCATGCGGTCACCGGAGAGCTTGTCACGAACGGGTAGGTTCCGTGGTCGATATCGAGCATCGAGCCTTGTCCGCCCTCGAAGAGAATCGGCTCGCCGTCAGTGACGGCCTGCCGCAGGATCGCGCCCGTGTTGGCGACCAGCGGTCCGAGCGTGTCTGCGTACTTTAGGTAGTCGGCGACAATATCGTCCGCGTTCAGGGGAGCCTCGCCGTAGAGTGCCTGGAAGTATTTATTCTTGATGGCTGCGATCTCGCGAATTTTCGCGCTGAGTTTTTCGGTGTCGAGCAATTCGCCAGTTCGGATGGCCGTCGAGCGCCGGGCCTTGTCGGCGTAGCATGGTCCGATACCGCGTGCGGTCGTTCCGATCTTCTTTCCGTCGGCGAGCGCTTTTTCGCTCAGGATATCTTCGATCTTGTGCCACGGCATGACCATGTGCGCGTTGGCCGATACGATCATGTTGTCCGGTCCGAGCGTGATTCCGCGTGCTTCGAGGCCTGCGATTTCCTCGGAGGCTACGGCCGGGTCGAACGCCACACCGTTGCCCACGACGTTCGTCACGCCTTCGGTAAGCACGCCACATGGGATCAGGTGCAGGGCGTATTTCTGGTCGCCTACCTCGACGGTGTGTCCGGCGTTGGCTCCGCCGCAGAACCGCACGACGTATTTGCAGACTCCAGCCAGGGCGTCGACGATCTTGCCCTTGCCTTCGTCGCCCCATTGCAGACCAATAACAGTAACATTGGATGAGTTCATCTTTTGGGTACTCTCTCTACGAGGGACAATTTTCAAACGTGCGGGGAACATTAAAACGTGCGGGGAACATTAAAACGTACGAGAACCATATAAAACGCACGAGGGACATTACAAACGCAACCGCACCAGCATATGCTCTTATCGCCGCCTGTCAAGGTGCCGCATACGATTTGCCCCAAACTACCCGCCCAACAGCTTGAGCCCGCGGGCGAAAACCTGTAAGATTAGTGACACAGGAGAGATTTTCAGTGGTAACCGAACCCGATAAAAAAGCAATGCTGCTTGGCCTGGGACTCGACGACGCCGGTGGCGAGGTCCGCGTCACGAAGGGCGATAATTTCCGCCTTTATGGAGGCTCGCGGGAAACCCATGAGTCCATGCAGGAAAAGTGTATCAAGTTCAATGAGAAGCTCGACGAGCGCGGCAAGCAACTGGAGCAGTTGGAAGCCAACGAGTTTCAGGACATCGCCGCCGAGTGTGACATGCGTCCGCTGAACCCGAAGAAAGATAAGTAGTAGTCCTTAGCGGGGTTTTGGCGTGTTTTTTTGTGCAAGTTTTACTTGATCATATCTGCCAGGGTCTGATAACATAACTCTTACATGTCTGAAGTATTTTTTACATGCTCGTAACGTTCGTTCGTAATGCACATCGTAATGCACGTTCGTAACGCACGTCGTAATGCACTTTCGCAGCACAGATGCACTTTCGCAGTAGAAGCGAGGCGCAGTACTATTTTTTTGCATACGGAGGTATGTAAGCATGTCCTTTATCGGACAAACGTTTCGCGCATACAGGCCGAGTTATTACTGTCAGCCGGAAGACTTCCAAGTACAGGAAGAACCTGACAGGCAAGCTAAGATTTCCCTCTATCTTAAGCGAGCCGAAGAAGGTCAGCCGCTGTTCGATGAAGAACAGCAGTTCCTCCCGGCCAGACGCACGACTGTAGCCTGATGCACAGCTCGTCAAGCCCGCATGGCTTGCTATGAGGCAGCGTAAGCTGCCCGAACGCAGGACGCCGGCTCCACAGCGGCGGTTTTGTTCTTGCGTAAGGGCGGCTTGCTCGTAACATGCCTCATCATGCCGGACGAGCTACATATCAAGCAGTTGCTTGCTGTCAAGCAGCGCAGGGGCGAGTCCCTATCCGCAGATTCGCTGCGTCTCTGGGCGCCGGCGAAGATTAATCTCAACCTGCTGGTCGGTCCTGTCCGCACCGACGGGTTTCACCCGCTGGATTCCATTGTCGCCAAGATCGGCCTGTACGATCGGATCGACCTGACGCTGCGCACCGACGGCGAGGTAACGCTTGCCTGCGACGGGGCGAATTGCGGCGACGATGAGCAGAATTTGGCCATCCGCGCCGCTCGGCTGATCGGCCACGGCAGCGACGTACCCGGCGTGGATATCGAACTTGCCAAGAGCGTTCCGGTGGGGCGCGGGCTTGGCGGTGGATCGTCCGACGCGGCGAGCGTGCTTGCGGGGCTGAACCAGCTATGGCAACTTAACCTGCCCGATGAGCAGCTTCGCTCGATGGGCGCCGAGCTTGGCAGCGACGTTCCATTGTTTCTCGGCGGGCCTGCGTGCCGCATGACAGGGCGGGGCGAAATACTTGAACCGATCGAGATTCACCCGTTCGTCGCGATTTTGATAAACCCCGATTTCGGCTGTTCTACGAGAGATGTGTATGCAGCCTTCGACGAATCGCCGCGTGATATGGGCAAGCAGATTCCGCCTGAGATTCTAACCGAACCGCCGTCGCAGTGGCGCGGGCGGCTGACGAATCAACTTGGCGGACCTGCCGAACGCGTCTCGCCCGGGATTCTCGAAATACATCACGAGCTTCCGTGTCTGACCTCCGCGCGGGTGCACCTTACCGGCAGCGGGTCGGCGATGTTTATCATCTGCGACGACGAAGCCGAGGCCCGCGAAATCCTCGCCGAAATCCCCGCCAAGCTCCAACCCCTCTGCCAACTCATCCAATCCAACCCCTGGTAGGCTGCTGCGCATCAGGCCTGCCCCAGCGGAAACACCCGCCAAGATCCTGGATAAAATCCGGAACCTTTCCCTTTTTGGACAGTCTAATTCATGGTAATACAATAACTCCCAGTTCGTTACCGGGATTCGAAGGGTGCGTATAGGAGTGTCTTCATGAATACAAAATTGTTCAGTCTCGTGCTTCTTGTCTGTGTCATGCTGTTCGCATCTACAGCTGTCGCTGACAAAGCCGATGACCTGCGTCAAGCCGCTTACGACGGCCACGCGCAGCGTGTGCAGACTCTTCTATCGGAGGGAATCGCGGTGGATGCCAAAGATTCCAATGCCGTGACTGCGCTGATGATGGCTTCAATTCAAGGCCACGGCCAGACGGTGAAGGTTCTCGTCGATGCCGGAGCTGACGTAAACGCCAAGACAAAAACTGGAGTGACGGCTTTGATGCTGGCTGCAGAGAAAGGGCACGCGGGGATCGCCAAGATTCTGTTGGAAAACAAAGCCTCTGTTAACATTGCCGACAATGATGGTGCTACGGCGTTGATGGCGGCAGCGGATGACGGACATGTGGAGGTCATGAGAATTCTTCTGCAAAACAAAGCCGAAGTGAATGCCAAACACTCTGACGGTAGGACGGCTTTGTGGAGAGCCGCACAGAACGGGCATATGAAGACCGTCCAAGCCTTGCTCGAAAGCAAAGCCGATGTGAAGGCCAATGGTAATAGTGGCGCGACGGCAATGTGGATCGCTGCACAGAACGGTCATGCTGGCACCGTCGAGGCGTTGTTGGTTGCGGGGTCAGATGTGAATGCTGCATTGCCCGATGGACGTACGGCTTTGTGGCAGGCGTCACAGAACGGGCATTCGGAAGTCGTTAAGCTTTTGTTGCAGAACAAGGCAGACGTTAACACAGCGGACAATGACGGCTTTACTGCGTTGATGATGGCAGCCCAGAACGGATATGCGGATGTCATAAGAATTTTTCTGCAAAATAAAGCCGAAGTGAACGCCAAGCACTCTGACGGTAGGACAGCATTGCGATTTGCTGCGGAGAGCGGCCACGTGGAGGTAGTCAAGCTCCTGATCAAGAGCAAAGCCGATGTGAAGGTCAGGGATAACGAGGATGCGACTGCTCTTTGGATCGCTGCACAGAACGGCCATGCAGAGATCGTCAAGATTCTGCTGAAAAACAAGGCAGACGTACACGCGGGAAGATCCGATGGGCGTACTGCTTTGTGGCAGGCATCGCAGAACGGCCATTCGGAAGTCGTTAAGCTTTTGTTGCAGAACAAGGCAGACGTGGACAGGCCGCACAAGGCCGATGGTGGGACAGCTTTGGGCATTGCGACACAAAATGGTCATGTGGAAGTCGTAAAGCTCCTGCTTGCAAATAATGCCCAGGTGGACTCTCGAAATACGACCGAGGGCGGGACGCCCTTGCTGCTGGCTGCAAAACACGGTCATATCGAGATAGTCGAAATTTTGCTGACCAATAAGGCTGACGTTAACGGAAAAACCAAAAATGGAATTACGCCTTTGTGGCAGGCAGCACAAAGCGGACACGTGGACGTTGTTGAGATTCTCATAGAGGCAGGCGCTGACGTGAATGCAAAAGAAGTGACCGGAGAGGCTGCATTGTGGACCGCGTCTTGGGCGGGGGCTACAGATGTGGTCAGAGTCCTTCTGCGGGCCGGAGCCGATGTGGATGATCGTGATACAAAAGGGGGCGTCTCTGCGCTCCATATGGCTGCGCAGGAAGGGCATGCGGATATTGCTGGTCTTCTCATCAAGGCTGGGGCCAACGTAAACGCCAAGGGTAATGATGGCGAGACGGCGTTGATGCTGGCGGCAAATAATGGTCATGCGGAGGCCGTGAAGCTTCTGCTGGCAAGCAAAGCAGATGTGGATGCCAAGAAAGACGATGGGGCGACGGCTTTGTTTGTGGCGGCAGAGCGGGGTCATACGGAGGTTGTCAAGGCTCTGTTGGCAAGCAAGGCCGATGTGAACGCCAAGAACAAAACTGGCGCTACGGTATTGATGATCGCTGCACAAAACGGTTATGCGAAGATCGTCAAGCTCCTGGTGGAAAGCAAAGCCGACGTTAGTGTTAAACGGAAGGTCGACGGCTTGACGGCGTTGATGGTGGCGGCATATAACGGCCACGTGGAGATCGTTCGAGTCCTGTTGGCAAGCGATGCCGATGTGAACACCAAGGCAAAGAGTGGTGCTACGGCTCTGATGATGGCGGCAGAGAACGGTCATGCCAAAACTGTCAAGTTCCTGCTGGAAAACAACGCAGATGTTCATCAGCGAGCTACAAATGGCGGAACAGCTTTGATGGTGGCGGCATATAACGGGCATGGTGAGACTGTAAAGGTTCTTCTGGAAAGCAAAGCCGATGTCAACGCCAAGGCAAACACTGGCGCGACGGCGTTGATGATGGCGGCTGAGAACGGTCATGCTGAAATCGCCAAGACGTTACTGGAAAACAAAGCCGACGTGAATGCCAAGAGCAGGATCGCGGTGACGGCTTTGTGGCAAGCAGCTTGGAGGGGTCATCCCGAGACTGTCAGGGTCCTCCTTGAAAACAAGGCAGATGTGGACGCAAGGGACACCGCTGATACAACGCCTTTATGGATTGCTGCACAGGAAGGCCATGTCGAGATCGTAAAGCTCCTGCTGAGAAGCGGAGCGGATGTTAATGTAAGATTTAAAAAGGACGGTGCGACAGCCCTGTTTAGAGCGGCCAGTAAAGGGCATGCGGAGGTCGTGGAGGTCCTGCTGGGAAACAGGGCCAACGTAAACGTCGCTACGACGCCCAAGAATGTTACTCCGCTATTCGTAGCTGCGTATCAGGGGCATGTAGAGATTGTCGAGCAATTGTTGAAGGCAGGCGCTGACGTCAATCTCAGGGTAACTGACGGCAATACACCTTTGAGTATCGCCAAGCAAAGAGGTCACGTGGAGATAGTCAAACTCCTGAAAGAGCATGGGGCTAAACAATAGCGATCTACGCCATCTAGCCGGCAGCGATATCCCCTATAAGGTTTTTGCGGTGGGGGATGGCAACAGGGGTTGACTGATCGGCGATAGATTGATACCGTGTGCGTCTGTTCGTTGACACCAACAGACGGATGGGGCTGTGGCGCAGCTGGGAGCGCGTCTGCATGGCATGCAGAAGGTCCAGGGTTCGAATCCCTGCAGCTCCATTAAGAAGAACCTGCCGTTTTCGGCGGGTTCTTTTTTTATATTCGGCAGGCTCATGACGAGCCATTTTCTGAAAAAAGCAGGCCTTATAAGCCTGCTTTTTTTGTGCGCGGGCCGCGGGGTGCGTAGGATTGAGCATAGGCGGGACGAGTACAGGGTCGGAGGTAGTAAATAATGGCGAAAATGCTGGTCTGTTACTATTCACGCACCGGGCACACGCAGCACATGGCCGAAGCGGTCGGCCGGGGCGCTGAGCAAATCGAAGGGGCGCAAGTCGAAGTCAAACCGATAAAAGATGTCGATCCGCACATGCTGCTGGACTACGACGCGATAGTAATGGGCTCCCCAACGTACTACGGGACGATGGCAGCCGAGCTTAAACACCTTATAGACGAATCAGTTGCGTTCCACGGCCAGCTTGAGGGCAAGGTCGCCGGGGCGTTCGCCAGCAGCGCCAACGTCGGCGGTGGAAACGAGACGACCGTGCTGGACATTCTCAAAGCGTTGCTGATCCACGGCATGGTTTTGCAGGGCAGCTCGACGGGCGACCACTACGGGCCTGTGGCCATCGGAGAGATGGATCGCCGCTGCGAAGCCCAGTGCACTCACCTGGGCGCAATGCTCGCCAAGCTCACCGTCCGCCTGCACGGGTAAGCCTTGGGGTGTCTTCAAGTTAGGAATTCTCTGAATAATCCCTGATTCTATTGCCAACAATCGCCGAATCTATCTTTACTTCTTGCAAACCGGGGCGGATTGAGCTATAGTTACTACTGGTATCTGGCTACTTGCTCATGCTTGGTATCAGTGGCTCATCGCTCCTTTGCCTTACGGTCTGGCCGACCGGAAAATAAAGGCCGTGCTTCTTCGGAGGCGAGGGTAACTTAAAGACCGTGCATCGGTTTAGAGGCGAGGGTTTTGGCCTCCATGACCGCTGTAGCGGTCTTTTTTATGCGCCGAGTAGGAGCAATTCCAGATTGCCTCTATCGTTCATGCCGGCTGTGGCTTCGCCTGGCTGCGTCGCCCTGTATCGATGATGCGACGGCATCTCCTGCTGCGGGCTCCTTGCCAGGCTCGTCCTCGCTCGGCCTGAAACTGATACATTCAATCTTGAAGTGCTCCAGCCCAGGCGAGGTCAGCTTGCCACGCTGAGGAACATCCAGATATTTGCCGCGTTGAACAGGGCGTGCAAGAGTATCGAGGCGTACAGGCGTCCGCACCGCTCGTAGTTGTAGCCCAAAACCACCGACAGCGCGAAAATGGCGGGTATGTCCTGGATAGGCCGATGCACCGCTGCGAAGGCGGCTGAAGCAAGTGCCACGGCCAGCCACGGATTGCCCAGATACTTGCGCACCAGGGTCTGCAGGAGCCCCCTGAAGAACATTTCCTCAGCAATGGGTGCGAGCACGACGGCGACGAGAATTACGGCAATCTGCTGGGCGTGCGTGCCCTGGCCGATCATCGTGAGCATTTGGTGGACCGGAGGCTCGTCGGGCGGAATCAACAGGATGGTGACGTACCTGAGGAGGTAGCAGATCGGCAGTACGGCCAGTGCGCCGATGATTCCGCGAGCGGTATCGTAAAGCCAATGCCTCATGCTCAGGGCGAATCCGCGTTTGAGCCCGTGGGTGAAAGTGAGTTTGGCTACTATCAGCGAGCCAAGCACCATGACGATTCCGCCCAGGACGTTCGGCCAAAAGCCAAGGGCAAACGAGTCTTTGGCCAGATGCATCTTGAGCAGTTCGGCCAGACCGCTTTGTGCGGCTATCCATGCGAAGAACACGACCAGCACGTGGATCGGGTTGAGCGTGCTCGGCCGTCCGGGCGTGCGGGCAAGCAAAAGTGTTTGCGGTTCGGTCATGCGGCGTATTATCCAGACCATCAAAACGCAGATGCCCACGGATATCAGTACGAGGCTCGGACCGTGCGGCTGGAGCTGCGTTGCTGGCGAAGTAGTCGGCGAAGTTGCCGGCTGGGTTGCGCCGGCGGCCGTTGCCAGACTCGCGGAGTTTCGCAGTAGCGTCGATAAAGCGTTTGACATCATGAAATGTGTCCGGTTAACGTTGGATTGGTAGTCTGCATAGGTTCACCTGAAAGGCTAATTCAATGTCACAGAATATATTGGACAGGATACTCGAAACCAAGCGCAAAGAAATTGCTCAACTGCGGGCGTCGCTGAGCCTCGATGAGCTTAAGTCCGCTGCGGCGGAGGCGCCGAGGGCGCGAAATTTTTTTGCAGCCGTCAGCGCCAAGCCCGCTCGCCGGGTCAATTTGATCGCCGAAGTCAAAAAAGCTTCGCCGTCGGCGGGTGTTATTTGCGAAGATTTCGATCCGCCCGCGATCGCTCGTCAGTACGAAGCTGCCGGTGCGAGCGCCATCAGCGTGCTGACCGACGAGCAGTATTTTCAGGGCAGCCTTGATTATCTCAGGCAGGTTCGCCAGGCGGTCGAGCTTCCGGTGCTTCGCAAAGATTTTATCATCGATCCGTATCAGGTCTACCAGGCCCGCGCCGCCGGAGCTGATGCGATACTTCTGATAGCCGCCGCGCTGCCGTCGGGTGAACTGCTGGATCTGATGATCCTGGCCGCCGAGTTGCGGATGACTTCGCTGGTGGAAATTCACGATGCCGACGAGCTGCTCACCGTGCGTTCAATGATTGGCTTTCCGCACGCGGCCTACAGCCTGCTGGGCATAAACAATCGCGATCTGACGACGTTCAGAGTGGATATCAACACGACGATCCGCCTGCAGGAACTTGCCGGCGAAGGTGTAACGCTTGTCAGCGAATCGGGCATTAAGACCGCCCGGGACGTCGAGAAGCTCTCAGCCGCCGGCGTCAGAGCGATACTCGTCGGCGAAACCCTGATGCGAAGCGGCGACATCAAAGCCGCCGTTGACGAACTGCTCGGCCCGACTGGGTGAGACTTGCTTGTGAAAGAACTTGCCCGCGAAAGAACTTGCCTATGAACGCTGAATCGCACAACTCATCGCGCCACGGACGCCTGATAGCCATGCGGACTATCTGGATGGTACTGGCGATCGTCATTGCGGCGTTTGCGATCCACATGATCCGCTCCGGTGGCGAGCGGGTGGTAGAACCTTTCCGGACGCAGCCGCCTGAATTGCTCGCTGACAAAGTTCTCGCCTTCGCCAGGCCTCGGGTCGAAGCCGGACAGTACGCCGCCGCCATAGAGCTGATGCAGGCGTATGTTTTCGTCGAGGTCGACGATGTGCAGGTGCGCCCGCTGCTGGCTGAAACGCTCATGTACGCGGGCGACTATTCGGCCGCCGAGAAAACGGTCGATCAGATACTGTTGCGTGCGCCACAGATGGCCAAGGCGTTGTGGCTTAAGGGCAGATTTGTATCGCGGCGGGCGGGTAAGAACCCGATTAGCTACTTCGTCAAGGCCGCCCAAAGCCCCGACGTATCGCCGGAGATTCTCGCTGCCTGCGGACTGGAGATGCTGCTGTCCGGGGATGTCGACAAGGCCGAACAGACGCTTCTGCGAGCAAGAAAGGCAGGAGTTGCAGGCGCACGAACACTCGGTCCGCTCGGTGAGATCGCACTACGAAAGGGTGACTACCCCGAAGCGGAGAAGTTGCTGGCTTTGGCGGTCGAAGCCGAACCCGACAGCGCAAGGTTGTGGCTGATGCTTGGTCAGGCTCGCAGGGATCGCCCCTCAGAAGCTGCCCAGGCGTTTGCGAAAGTAGTCGACCGGAAGATGCCCGATGCGAGCGATGAACTTCGCGGGGTGACTGCTTTGCGAGTGGCGGATGCGTATATGGCGGCCGGGGAGCGTGACAAGGCCAAGTCGTATCTGACGCGAGCGGGCGAGTTGGGTGCCGACGCAGAAGCAGTAGACGAACTCTGGCGCAAGTTGAATTCGGGAGTTCCAGATCCAGGGTCTTATAGCAATCCCAAGAATTAAGTGCGTTCCAGCGCGGCTGGTCTCCCGACCCGCCGCGATAATAGAGTCTCTTCACTAAACGCGATGGGTCAGGAGACCCACCGCGCTATTCACTAATTCGGCGGGCAAGCTACATCGCGAGCGTATTGACTTCTTGGGAGTGGTATGAATCAGCACCGGTCGAATGAAGGCGTCGAAGGGGATGAATCAGTTGGCCATGAATTGCCTTGCGATCAGTGCCATCGCACCGGCCAGTGCAAGCAAGACGATAACGGCTATGGATGAGGTAATAAGGAGGCGTCGTGAGCGGGCTTTTTCTTCACGGAGATGTTTTTCGTTCATGCACCGGTCAAGTGCGCGTTGCCAGAGCGAGGACTGTCGTTGGCCTTCCGGCGAGCTGCCCGGAACCGCAGGCATGATGTCGGTTTCATCCATCGAACGGCATCTCATCTCATCGAGGTCGATATCGTCCTGGGAAGAATCTCCACCGCCACTGCTCGCAAAGCTCAATGCTCCGGGTGCAGGGGACGCTCCTGCCGTTGCATATGCGAACGCAGGGGCTGTTCCATTATCGGAGGCAAACTGAGATCCGAGCGGTATGGCGACTATCCCGCTGCAAAGCGGACAGCGTCGCTGCCTGCCGGCGGCGTCGTCATCTACACATACCCACCGGCCGCAATGTTGGCAGACAAACTTTATCATCACACGCCTTAAAGAGAGAGCTCCCCGTCCGTGGTTACAACCGAAGCATCCGTACGAATAACACCTTAAGGTTTCCAATACTTACATACAAGGCAATTCTCGGGGAGAAGGGGGCGATGCATCATCAATGATAAAAAGCGGAGAAAATACTATTCACCTTCAATCTGATTATCGGAGCCTTCGGACTGAGAAAGGCGTTTCTCCAATTCATCAATTCTTGCCTGAAGCCCCACAACGAATTTTGCCAAACTGTGCATGCCATAAAGAACTACGAAACAGAAGGCAGTCCATATGATACCAAATGCACCTAGCGCAAAATCGAAGAGCATGCACTGGGCTCCTATCAAAGCAAAGCAAGCTGTCAAGGCACCTAACCGGAACCCTGATCTGGATCCCATCTGCAAGACTAGCTTAGCCGCATCTTCCATCTTCATAGCCATCTCCTGAGTGTGTAGGCTGGGGCGATAGCCCCACCTTATCCTGTGCCTATTATGATGATCCCGTGAAGGTGGGGCTCGACTTCGTCTCGCCCCAGCCTACGAATCCCTGTCTACTTGGCCCCGCCTGCCTGCGCCGGGCGGGCAGGTATCGCCAGCTGGGCAGGCAGGTATTGTTGTTTTCCGTTGCCGTTGTTTCTGTTGCCGTTACTAGTCCCAGGTCCCTACTCCCAAGTCCCTGCTTCTGTTGTTGCCGTTCCGTTGCTCAGTCGAGGGATATCTGCTTGTCGGCGGGCAAGTTTGGATTTGGGCGATATAGCAGGGCGGTTCGTCCCAGGACGCTAACGCAATGTGCGCCAGTCGAGGAGGCAAGTTGATCGCCCATCTGCTGGCGATCTTTGGCGCTTCCTGCGGGCAGGCGAATTTTGATAAGTTCGCGTGCCTCGAAGATGGATGATATCTGTCCGGTGAGTCCTTCGGAGAGTCCGGCCTTGCCGACGGAGCAGGTTGCCTCGATCTTCTGTCCGAGGCTGCGGAGGCGGCGATTCTGTTTTCCTGTCAATTCATTCATGTTTTTTATGCGCCTATTGCGACGATGGGTTTGATGTATCTGTCAATGTTCTCGATGCTGAGGGTTTCGTCGGAGTTGAAGCACGCCACGGCCCCGTGGTCGTTGGCGCTGTTCAATACGGTTGTGCGGGAGGTAATGATCTCGTGTCCCATGTCGATGTGCTTATGCCCGACCAGGAAAAACTCCACGCCGAGTTTTTCGGCGAGTTGGTCGGTCTGCTGATCGGTCTGATTGCGTCCCCAGACCCACTCATAGGCCGCGCCGCCACGGATCAGTTCGTCGCCTTCGGCGATGCGGTCCAGGATGTCGATTCCCGCTGCGTCCGCCCTGTGCGGCGAGGGAAGCGAGTGGCTGAGCATGACTCCGCCCGGACATCGTATCGCCAGCGGCATCGAGAGGCAAAATTCGCCAATCGCTTCGAGGATATCGGCGGCCTTGTCGCCATAGGCGAATCGCACGCCTTCGTCGAACTGTTTGCAGGCGCCTCCCTGTTTGGTTATCTCGTAGCCGGTGCCCTGTGCAAGATCATGGTTGCCCATCAGGATAATCACTCCGAGCGGATGGGCTGCTTTGAGTCTGGCTGCACGCAGAAGCACTTCGGCACTTCGGTCGAACCCGCTTCGCGGATCGGCAGGTCCGTGGATGATTTCCTGGAGTACAAGGATTCGCTCGCCCGCCGAGTCGACAGACGCATGAGAGATGATCTTTGCAAGGTTGGCGCGATTGCCGTGAATGTCACCGGCAACAGTGAGATTGACCCCGCCTGGAAGGTGGACGGTGTTACCCTTGCGGCGCGGATCGTCCACGTTGAGGCTTGCGGCCTGTCGGAAGATGTCGGCGACAACGTTTGACATTGTGAAGCCATCCCAAAATCTCAATTTCTGCTACGAACGGCCGTTTTGTCGCCTGTCTGCGTCGCAACAACTCGGAACCCAACAAGGTGCCATCGTTCCTGCTTCTTGCCACTCAACAAAACTGCTCGTCCTCGCGACGAAAGAAGCTTCCGTGATGACTTCGGCGTCATTCCGCCGGAGACTGGCTATTAGTATTTTTCTTGAGCGTCGAGGCAATAAGCCCCAGACGCTTTGAAACTTCCGAAAGTGATTCCGGGCGGTTCTTCGGATGTATCTCAACGCAATCGAGTACCAGCTTGCTCAGCGGCATCGGTACGGCAGGGTTTAGCTGCTCGGGTGGTTTGGCAAGCAGGTCGGACTTCATCTGCAGGTTGTTTTTCTTGGGCAGCATCGTGGCGATAGGCTTGCCCGTCAGTGTCCAGTACATAGCCGCCCCGAAATTGAACACGTCCGTGCGTGCGTCCAGAGGGTGGCGATGGACCTGCTCCGGTGCGATGAAATCGGGCGTGCCCTGGATGCGTTCCTTTATCGTGCCCAGTTTGCAGCTCTGCCCGAGGTCGATGACCTTTATGGTTCCGTTGGGGGCGACGAGAATGTTGTTCGGTTTCATGTCCGCGTGGACGAATCCCTGTGAGTTCATGTAAGCCAGGGCGTCGGCGACGGGCATGAATATGCGGACTATGTCCGTCATGAGGGTCGGGCGAGCCTGCTGCACGGTCGTACCGGTGCAAAGTTCCATAACCAGATGAAGTTCCTTGACGGAAAACCAGCGTTTGACCCGGCGGAGGCTGCGAATGTGGCGCAGGTTGGGATGGTTCAGCTGCGAGCCTACTTCGTATTCGTTCTCGGCCTGGGCGATGAACTTATCGTCGCTGCTCTGGCGTCTTACGATGCGCTTAAGCGCATAACTCTCACCGCTGGAGAGATCGCGAATCTGCCAAATTGTGCTGCGGGCGCCGCTACCAAGGAACTGCACAACCTGGTATCCGGGCACCTCAAGCGTCTGGGTGGCCGTCATCTGTCAGTCACTTCTGCTTTCCATACAAGCGGTATAAGGTATAGATGATGAAACTTATCCTTTTATTCTAGCAGCGCACGGGCTGCGGGTGAACCGTAAAAAAACCTGCACGCCCTGCGTTTTGGCAGCGTGACTCATTATCGTCTATCGGCTTGGTTGGGCGCGTTCGTTCGCAGTTTGTTCCCACGCTTTACTATTGGCGTGGCCTGCTGATATAATCCACGGCCCCTTAATGGACGCACGCATGAATAAGAAAGTCAAAAAAACACTACTTCTGATCGTCAAACTCGCAATCGCCGCGGCGCTGCTGGGCTGGGTGCTGCGGAACGTCGATTGGGCGGAATTCAGGGAAACGATCTCTCAGGCGAGCATTCCGCTGCTGATTGCGGCGCTGGTGGGGTTCTTCCTGTCACTGGTGACAATCGGCGTGCGCTTGTGGTATCTGATGCGCGTGCAGGAGATATCGATAGGCCTGTGGGAAATGATCCGCCTGACATTTCTGGGCCAGCTTTTCAACGCGGTTGTACCGGGAACGGTCGGAGGCGATCTGGTCAAGGCCTTCTAC
>SDBT01010004.1_pt1 | contig 15352 bp, 18 predicted proteins | sample 2277101 | NCBI WGS metagenome assembly SDBT01 (sample SAMN10404973, study PRJNA504765) | marine sediment metagenome | isolation source: marine sediment core GS10_PC15, 103 cmbsf | place: Arctic Ocean: Southern Knipovich Ridge | collected 2010 | reverse complement strand
TTGTTGTATTGGTAGTGCCACACTAGTATACCAAGTGTCATCTGTTAAAAAAAGTAGATCAAGAGTGTCTGCGAGATGAAGATTTTGTCCTTTAAACGCCTCAGGAAGGTCATAATTTTGAGATCTTTGCCTATCATAGGCAGATGTTTTTATTGGTGTGTTAGGTTGACCAAACCAAGACTCCCATCCAGCATTGGCTGTAGTATCGGCAACGCCGACGTTACCATAAAAACTCACTGGTGTATTAGTTGGTTGCATGTTTTTGATATGTTTTGTTTAAAAATCACTAATAACTGGTGTAGTGATGATGGCAAAAAGAATATTGATAACGGAAATCAACAACAAGAGACGATGTTTTCCAGCTACTTGTTTATTTGTTTAAAATTTAACATATATACTACAAAAAATTTTATTACTTTAAGTTGTCGTTCTTATTTCATTTCTCCTTTTTCTTTGTCTCTTATTCATCCATCCTCTCTCTCTCTCTCTTTCTTTTAATAGGTGTTTATTTAAAAAAAATTATATTTGCTTCCATGTTGAACTAAATAATGAATTAGTTGTCACTTCAGATTCAGGAGAAGGAGGAGGAGGATGAGAAGGAGTGGTGAATACACCCTCTGAATTTTCCATTTTTAATGAAGAATTGTTTCCTCTTCTATCTGTTGTTGTTGTTGATATATGTTCATTAATATCAACAGTAGTCGTAGTAGTAGTCGTATTAGTAATGATAACATCATTATTATGATCATTACATGTTGTTATTTGATGAGGAGTTATTTCACCTCCAAATTTATCACTTGCACAATAAAAGATAGGATCATAATTTGTTTTCATGTCAGTGGCATACTGTCTTAACCAATCTTTTTCATGCCTTTCATCTCCTTCAATTTTACTTTTTAAAGCTTTTTGTGCTTCTTTTAATTTATTCTCTTGTTGTTGTAAATTTTTTAACATGATAGAATCTTTTGTTAATCTATCAATAAGTTTGTTTAATTTAACACTATTTCTGGTAAACATATCGATTTGTTTATTTAAATGTAACTCATCATTATCATTATTAATATTATGATCCATATTACAATCACCATGTTGTTGTTGTTGTTGTTGTTGAACTGATAATAATAACCCAATCTTTTCCACTTCATTTTTTATCAACACCAATTCATCCTTTACCAATATTTTTAATTCAGCATTGTCTTTAAATTTATTGGATTGTTCTTGTATTGTTGTTAAAATACCATCTAATGTTTGTACTTGTTGTTGTCTATGTTTTCGTCTATTTCGCTTAGTCACCTTGTCTATAAGAGTGGTCATTTTGTCTCTATATTTTTCTCTCTTATTTATTTATTAGAGTAATAACAACAATTGTTGTTATTACGATGTATCAATTTAATTAATTGTTAGTTGACAAACAATTGTTATCCGATCTAATCAAATCAAATAAGAATATTTAAATAATTTATTTGATTGGTGTTAATAATAATAATAATAATAAAAAAATATATTGAAAGAAAAAAAATTATTTTTTTTATATTTTAAATTGAAAAAGGGTTGATAACCAAAACAAGTCAGTCTCTCTTCAACAATAACATTATTTTCACTTATCTCAGTCTTTTGAAGGAAATAAAAGAAAAAAAATGATAACAACAACGAAAATAGTATCAGTAATAAAAGCAATTACAGACAAAAAAGATGTGCCTGCATATAATATTAATGATGATCTTGATGATTATAGTTCAGATAGTGCTAGTGAACCTAATGTTAATGATCCTACTAAAGAAACAAACGCTGTTTTGGATATATTAGCTTACAATGCCATTGGAAGAAAAACTGTTGATGGAATTAGCTTAAAACTTCGTGAAATTCCAATAGAAGCTGATAAACTTAAATATCAACAACAACAACAACAGACAAAATCAATCAAAAAAAATACAATGAAACGAAAAAGAGATATAATAACCGGCGATGGTGGTGATACTATTCAAGATTCCTCTTCTTCTTCTCAACATCATGGCAATAAACGACAACGAGTCCTCTCACCTTCTTCATCACTCGACAATAATGCCACCGTTCATCTTGATAATCGTATTAATCAAGATCCTCTATGGAATGTGATAAGAAATGATGTTCTAAACAAATGCCCTATTACAGCAGAGGAACTTAAGTCTATAGCTCGAAACTCATTCTATGGTAAAGACTTTTATGATTATTACATGGTTCATATTAGTGATGCAATCAGAGAATTTTTTCAAGATTGTCCTGACATGGGATTAACTATTTATGATAAAAATCCAACATTTATGTTCAATTATAATAGAAATAAGCTGTCTTATCAAAGTGTTTTATATATTGAATTTCTTGGCACTGATCTACCACCACCAGAATGGGATCATACATTCAAAACTGAAGCTCCTTACGTTGATGTAATTCCTTGTAGACGTATGTTTAAACCATGCCAAACACATGGCAGCGACCCTTGGAATGTTCGTGCGAATAATGGTGATGGTTCTCCTTGCAAATGTTCAGAAGTGTTCTTGGAGAATGAAAAAAATCCAAATCTCATTATTATTTCTGGTCCTAAAAGAAAATCCAATGTAAACGATAAAAAAACGGATCCTATTCGATGTTATAGAATAATTATTAACTATATTGGCATTGAAAGACATCCTGATGATTTCGATTCAAGATTTTCTAATGCTGTTGATGACAAAATTACTGCTACTTCTGCTACTGCTGATAATAAAATGAAAAACAAACAAAAGGACATGGCAACTGCTGCATGTAACGCTCTTGGAATTTCTCCTGTCACAATTGATGGTAATATTGATGATACTGGTGGTCGTCGTCGTCGCAAACACGAAAAATGTGACAACGATACAAATCAATCAAAATTGAATACATTTGTTGTAAAAGCACCATCACAACAAACAAAAAAGAGAAAAACAAAGAAAAAACAACCACAAGAAAAGGAGGAGGAGGAGGAGGAGAAGAAAGAAGAGGGAAAAGAAGAAAAACAATCAGTCAAATGGTTATCAGAACGATTTGAAACTTGTTATTATGATGAAAATAAGGTGGGAGATTGCCTTCGTTTTCCACAAATTCTCACAATGAATGATATTAATAAGTACATTAAATATATTAAAACGATCCACACACACCGAAAAAGGCATCATGCACTTGGGGAATATTTCTTCACCCCACAATTCGATAATTCTGCTCAAAATACAGATTTTTGGTTAAGAAACTTTCTCTTTTCAACTGCTTTTACAAAATTTACCTGCATGGCAAATGATACTCATGGTGCTGATCCTTATGGTAGATCTGCCATTGCCCCTAAAATCAAATGGACACAAAAATCAATAGAAGGATGGCAAAAACATCCATTTACTGTAGCTTATGGAATATATTTAAATCGTACTCTGTCTCTTTTGAAGAAACGAGAAAAAAGTTTGGAAAAAGAAATGGAAGTCATTGGTGTTAGGGCTGCTGCTGCTGGTAAACCGGAAGCTACAGTAAATATCTCTGCCAAATTACAACGGCTCAGTTCTTTCATCAAATTCTTCACTATATTGAAAAAACATCGTGTTATCTTTACAAAAGTAACAGTGGGTGAATTAAGAAATATGATGATTGAACCAGAAAAACACAGTGTTAAATTTCATCGATTTAAAAAGGAGAATAACGTAAAAACTGGTGAATTTACAAATGCTATTACAGGTGTTAAAATGATACAAAATGATTATACTGCTGCTAAAATTATACTCATCACATACAAACATAAAGATAAAAAGGAAGCAAAAGAAAGAAAGAAAATGGTTGAAAAGAATGAGGTGCCATTAATTATGGGAGTAACATCATCAATACCGACTGTGACAATGATTACAGGAGTTATTGAAGAGAAAAATCTCCAAATTGCTGAAATACTAAACCAGGTGCTTCAATATACAGCAGGAATGCGTGTTGCCTCAAAACTTGAAGAATTTCCACAAACTCATGAAGAAATAGAACAAGCTATTGATCAATTTATTTTTAAAATAGACACCTTTCATAAGGTAATAACTAAACTTACTAGTAGTTAATAAACAAAATTTTAAAATAAACAGGTCTTTATTAATTTACACAACGGTTAAAGAGCATATTTTACAATATATTGAGCTGATTGTTTCAGATACCAGTTTCCATATGTGGTTAATAGCCAATGTAATGACCACCATAGAGACAATATAAACAATATAAATATTATAAAATGGACAACTCCATAGTGTTTGCGCTGTGTCATTTTTAAATCATAATATTTTCCCATTTTTCTTCTGTATTGTTGGTATTTAATATCACTTGATGAAAATAGCCCAATTGCCAATGCTAAATTAAAAATTACCCCATTATCAAATGTGTATATCGGATAAAGACATAATTTCCATAATCCAATAGGAATAAAAGCATAAATTATATAAAATATTAAACGATCATGTATCCATAAGTCTTTAATGGTAAAATCTAGTTCATCACTCTCATTATCGGTATTTAATTGTTCGCCATCGTCCATAGATTGATTGATATTTAAACAATAATAAAAAAGAATAAATAAATATTTATTAATTTTTTATAAACAAAAATTATAACAAGCACAGCATACAATCATGGATCGTCAGCAGAAAAAGAAATGGCTTATTCGTCAGCAGGAAAAGCAACGACTTGAATGTTATCATATTCATTTTTGTGATAATTGTAAACATAGTCTCAAATATGGAGCACCCCCGCCGTTTCCTCAACTTGGTGTGGCTTATTTTGATTTGGACCAATGTTATTGTCAACAGTGTTTTTTTTGTAACAAATCACCGTGTACTCGGTGTCAAACAAAAACATGTGTTCGTGCAAACAAATGTCACAATTATCAACGCACTCCACTATATTGTAAACAGGAGATGATAAAAATGAATAAATAATTATTTATTAATTTTTTATAAACAAAAATTATAACAAGCACTGCATACAAACATGGATCGTCAGAGACAACAATGTCATAAATGTTATCAGAATAATCAATGTAAAAATTGTAAATATATCATCAACTTCGGGAATGCAACACAACCAGACAAAATAGTTAGGCGTTATGATGGAAACAAATGTGATTGTCCTCAATGTTTTTTTTGTGACGGACTGCCGTGTGATTGGTGTCAAACAAAAACATGTGCCCGTGCAAACAGATGTTATAATTATCAACTTAATCTACAACAATGTTGGAATAGAAACACAATATTATAGATAGATAACCAATGATAAAAAAGAATAAATAAATATTTATTAATTAATTATTTTTTTATTAACAATACAAACAATGGTAGAACTCCTCATAATAGCAGTTATTTCAATAATCTACCTCTCCACTCTTTATTTTGGAGTAATTTTTGGCTTTATTCTTGCACTAATTTATGGAAAGTATTACTATGATCAATCAGAGTACACAGGGTGCAGAGAATGGAAAGGATTTAGAAATTTCTTTATTTGGAAGAAAATACATGAATATTTTCAATTAAAAGTCATTTATGATGATGAAGACTCTATTAAATCACTTGTTAATAGCAAAACACCAGCTATTTTAGCAATGCATCCTCATGGGATAGCAAGTGTGAGCTCTTGGATAGGATTTGGTTTACGGAGTGATTGTAATAAAGATCAATTTACAGATAATATTACAATAACAGGAGCTAGTATAAATTTTGCTCTATTTATTTGGAGGACAATTGCTCTGTGGCTTGGCGTTATTCGTGCCGATGAGGAAGTTATTGTAAAAAAACTAAATGATGAAAAAAAATATGTTTTAATTATGCCTGGTGGTATAAGAGAGGAGGTGCATGCAGGGCGTGGATCCAATCTAGAATTTTATTTAAAACATTTGGGTTTTTTAAGAATTGCTATTAAAACAGGACATCCAGTGATTCCAATTTATGCAAAAGGAGAACATGGACTTTTTAATGTAGTTAATAATCGTTTTAAAGGTGTTCGCAATTTTTCTATTGATACTATCTCCTATCCATTTCCCACCATTGTTTATGGCGGTCCTTTTAGAGGACCGCTTCATATTGTTATTGGTTCTCCCATCTACCCTTCTGATTATGACAATGACTTGAATAAATTATATGAAGGATTCTATACCAAAATGGCTAAATTGATAAGAAAATATGATGAACATACTGATAATGATAATAATTATGGCCCCGTGTTACAACATTGGTTAAATAAAGTATAAATTTTAAGGCACATCGTCATTATAAGTAATATCATTATCGTTCTCGTTGTAGTAATATTGATAATATCTGTGTTGTTGTATTTTAAATTTACCATATTGATAATACGAATGTTGTTGTATTTTTAATTTGCCATATTGATATAGTGGGTAAAGTATGTGAGTCCAAATCCATATTGATCCCCCAATTATCGATACTTTTATAAAATCATATAAAATTGATAAAATTTTATAATAATTTACATTGTATTGATAGGTTAATCTATTTAACAGTCTAAAACCAAATAATAATAACCCTATTAGAAGGAGAAGTGATGGACTAAATAATATCAAAAAAATTACTCCAGATAATGATAGAACACTAAGAATTAGTTCTCTGATCCCATGCTCTTGTGTTGTTGTTGTCGATGTTGTAAATTGAAAAGGAGGAGGAGACTCATTATTGTATTGGTGGAAATTATCAGTATAATAATTACTATTATCATCATAATCATAATCATCATCTTCTTCATCATCTGTAAATGAACTTAGATCTTCTTCTTCTTCTTCTTCTTCTTCTTCTTCTTCATTATAATTATTACCATCGTCATCATCATCACTACTGGTCAACATTAAATGATTTTTTTATTTATCTTCTAAACCACTCTGATTCTGTGAATTAGACAGATAAATAAATTAAAAAATAAATAGAAACAATATTAATAATAATAATAATAATAATAATATTTTTTTTTGTTAAAAAATTATTGATCAACAGGAACAGTGGAGACTGTGATAATAACAATACTATTGCTAATAATAAACTACAATGGACGATACAGATAATAAAAGATGTGCTACAAAACAATGTATTAATAAAAAATTAGTAAAATATATTCAAAAGACTAGAGAGATAAATGAAAAAAATGCAAAAAAAGACTTTATTTATTCTCTTTTATTCAATTTTGAACAATGTGATATGAAAAAAGATGTAATTATGTCAATTAATCATTTATACGAATCTTATTTTTCTCTTTATTCGACATCTCCATTTGTTGCCACCACCACCACAACCACCACTGTTGTAAATAATTCTTTTAATGATACTTCTCCTCCTTCTCATGAAAAAAATAATGATTTTTTCTCTTTTGTTGAAAATACTGCTATTACTACTACTAATAACAATGATGGAGATGATGATGGTGGTCTAAATAAAGGAAAAAATAAAGAAGAAGAAGAAGAAGAAAAAGAAGAAGAAGAATATATGATGGTACGCAAAACAACGTCGTTTCTTCATACTCAAAAACGTGTACAATTTATAGAGGAAACCTTTAAAATGATATTAGATTCGGAAAATGAGTTGGTAAAAAAATTTATAACTCTAATTATTATTGGACAGGAGCCAGAGATAAGACTTAAATTATCCAAGTTCTGTCCAAGATCAACAGTGGATCGAACATTTCCATTTTTAGAGAGACAAACAACTCTTCTAACTAAAACAAAATTTAATAAATTTAATTCAGAATCAATTATGAATATGTTTATGAATCGATTTATTATGGCCTTTCTATCTGATGTAAAATGAATGAATGAATAAATAAATTTTATTTAACTTAATCAAAATTAAAATGTCCATTAATTTCCTCGTCAGTCGGAAATACAAAATTCATTTCCTCGTTTTTTTCTCCTATTTTGTTCGGTTCTACCACGAAAGCAACATATAATACATCTTTTTTGAATTCATGACACCAAGTGACTCGGCTACACAAGATACTTTTTTTTGCAATGTGACCTTCCAACCTCTTAGTGTTTAAATTATACTGCCATAATAACATTTCATCTGGTTGTACACCACCATCATTATCTGCCGATGTTTTAAAAACATATCGTTGGGAATCAAAAGGCATAGTGGTATCTGTTCTTCCCCCATGTGGATTTTTAGTGTTAAAATCCTCTATAAATTCATCATTTCGTTTATGACGACCTCTTAATATATAAAATCGTTTATTTTTATACACTTTGACGTCGATATCTTCTTGTGCTGTTTTCGTTTGCATGTTTTCAAGATATACCAGCTCACTCTAGCCCTTCTATTTGATGTAAAATGAATGAATAAATAAATTTTTTTTCATAGTTTTATTGTATTTTATTGTATTTTATTTATTTATTTATTTTTTTAAGTAACAAATTAAGACAGAACAATGGGGTCTGCTGAAACAACTATGAAAAATCACGATGTAAAGTGGCGGGGACATTGTAATGATGACCCTCAAGGAGCACACCGCCAATTAACACAAGCTATTTTACAACAAAAAGATTCACATAATTTGCGTGTTTACAACATATATGACCATTATTTTTGTTTACCCGAGATTTGGACGGATAAACACTCTCGTAAAGGCGAAGAACAATGTGTTTTAGATGAAAAGGATTATAAACTATTGCTTAATACAGAGATATCCTCAAACTACAAAGCTTTTATGGTGCTAGTTGATTATTTAGATTATTGTACTGGAGAAAAAGGAAATGAACGTAATGATTTAATGATTAAAAGACAGTATATGGAAATAAGGGAGTTACATAGAAGATATAATGCAATGATAGATAAAGTAAAAAAAAGAGGATAAAGAAGATAAATAAATTTTTTTCCCATTATTATTGCATTTAATTTATTTATTTTATTAAATTATTTTTTCATTGAATAGATCAAAACACAGTGAAATGGGTTCTATTATGACAACCACAAAAAATTCTTCTTTGAGAGATCAACTTACAGGGTGGCACGATCATTGTGATGACACTTACAGATGGTACGACGAACCTGAAGGAACACTCAACCAATTAATACGCAATATGTTACGACTAAAAAATATACATGATTTACATGTTTATGAAATATATAATCATTATTTTTGTCTCCCCAGGTCCTCTCGTAAAGGCGACGAGGACAATATTTTCACTGTAATTGACTATAACCTGTTGCTCAATAAGGAAATATCCTGGGACTACATGATTCTTATGGAGTTGGCCGATTATTTGGATTGTTGTGCTGGGAACAATAATGTTAATTATGATATCAGTTTATTGATTAAAAGACAGTATGTGGAAATAAAGGAGTTACATAGAAGACATGAAGTAATGACCAGTGAGGCAATAATAGATGAAGTAAACGGAGAGGATGAAGTAAAAAAAGAGGATAAATAAAATAAAACTTTTGTAAAAATAAAATAAATTTTATTTAATTGTGTTTCTTTATCAACAATAACAACATGAAAAAACAACAATGCACATTCACTCAAATTAACAATGGTGGAACGGGCTATCAATTTGTGAATAGTGGTAATATGACACTTACCACCACCACCATTGTTGCTCCGATTTCCTCCCGTCCACTTAATAATGGCAACACCATGACAACTTCTGATGACTCAGACTCAAAAGATTTAATACAACTAACAAAAGCTTGTTATTACGACCGGATTGATAAATTAACAGATGGACTTACAAGGATTCGCGAGGATGATAGAATTTATCTTTTTTTGATAGATTTCATGTCCATAATTACAAAAAAAACAATGCTATCTAAAGAAGAATTACTCCAAGAAGCTGAAAAAATTGTTGCTAGTCAATTTACTGCAGATGATCATTAAAATGAATGAATAAATATTTATTTTTACATTATTGTTATGATTTATTAATTTTTTGCTGTGATTTATTAATTTATTTATTTTAAAATTAAACAACAACAACAACGTTATGAGCGCAACAACTATCAACACTCCTACCTGTCATCAACAAGATTGTAAATTCTACGCGAAACACCGGTGCAGAAGATGTAAATATGCGTATTGTGTGATACATATATTCAAAGAATCACAGTATAAATCACATCCTATTAATCTCTGTGATCAATGTGTGATTGAACGAGATGAAGCTAGTGTAGAAATTCTGCCTTATATATTGGGTACCATGGCTATTGGTTTTATTGCCACCCTGATACTTTCTTATCGTAAATAAAAAAATATATACAATGTATTATTTAGTTTGTTCAATATGCTCTATTATTATCATTATTATTACAAATGAGGTTCTTTTAGAGGATTATAAGGATTCCCACCTCCAGGCCTCTCCACTTCCCTCGACCAATAGAGGAGCATCGCAAATGCTACATACAGATCATCCTGCATCCCTTGCACTTTACCAGTTAGTTTATTATGTTCATCATAACAATATCTGAGCAATTCATCTCTCAATTCATTCAATACACCTTCTCTACCATTTTGAACATATTTTTCACTAGAGGTGATCCATGTTTGCTCCCATCTAATCATATTTTTAGCAAGCATATTTTGTACACATATGACATAGTCACTGGTAATATAGGCGTCTTTTCGAATACCAGCTTTTGCACCACCATTTTGATGAATTACTCTAGCATTAGGAACAGTACTAATATATTGTTCCATTCTAGTGTGAAACATTCCTGTTTGATTTTCCGGAATAAAGATGATTGGGACATTTTCGAACATTTTTTGACTTCGAATATGTTCAATATGTTGTTTTACCATTTCATCTTGATCTAGATGATGTTTACAATGTCTTAGATCCAATCCCAACGTAATTAATGTAAAATCAGGTAAAACTGGATTACTCTTCATAACATAACCACTTGCTATAGACATTCTTGATAAACCACCACCATCAGGATCTGCCGTAATGTATATTCTTGAAGGAGGAGTTAATGTTGTATAATAGGGTCTTGTCTTTACTGAAAATAAACGATTTACATTTTCCACATCAAAAACTGTATTATAATCACTGACAATGATGCCGGCATTTTCACGAAGACCTCTAGCTGCCGTATCTCCTACCATTGTAATTCTCTTTAATCGTTCGTGTCTAAATATGATAAGCACATAATTAAACTATTACAAACACGTTCACACCTTACTCCACTCTTCCATCGTGGCATTCCACATGACAACACACTATCTGACGATGAACCACCTTCCATCTCTCAGATTAAACCCCCTTCAAATAAACTAATAACTAACATAATTAAATGTTTATAAATATGTTCATACCTTGCTCCACTCTTCCAAGGTGGTAATCGATCTGTTACATGTGTACACGCTAACATTTCTGCTTGTGTTGGTAGTTTTAAACATTCTACACATACAGTCCCCAATTGTTTTACATTAAAAAAGGGGGTCCCATCTTCCTCTGTAAGTTGTATTAACTTTGAAAAATAATTAAAGGGCCCCAGGGGCGTCGATATGGCTATCATGGCCGCAGTTTCCATCCCCAGCAAGGGGCATATGGTTTCAAAAAACAAATCAACGCTAATATAGGCTGCTTCATCAATAATAATCAAATCTCCACCACATCCTTTGGTTGTCTATAAATAAGTGAATACAACAACAACAACAATATATTAGTCAATTAACAACACTATAACTAAACGAAACTGTACGAAATGGGAATATTTGGGTTATTTATTCTCATTAATATATAGAAAACACAGTTAAATTTAGTAGTATTAAACATTTTATTTTTTTAACATCGAATGTTGATATATTTTCTCCCGTATTGTCCCGTCTGGGTCCCATGCCAACAATAGGTTATCCTCTTTTTTATCATTACATATTTGTATTTCTTCTACACTGCCTAGAATAGTTTTGATGTCTAGAATAGTTTTGATATTAAAATATTTAGGTGTATTGTAACATAGTAGTATTAATTTTTGTAACCAATCAGAAAAGCTAGTTGAACCCGTAATTGTTCTCACCATCATTATTGTATTGGGTGCAGACAATAATGGACAAATTATTTCACAAAATAAATCACTATCTAACGATATTACATCCTCTATGAATATTATGTCAGCACAGACACCTTTTGGTAAATAATTTGATTTCAACGAATGGCACCATAATCTTCTTGTATCAGTATTTCCACCACAGTGTTCAAACTGAAGAGAGATACCATCCATCCATTTTTGTATCACATATTCATCAAAATTTATAATATGTGCAGTCAGTTCATTAAATATTTTTAACATGTCATTCATTATTCGTTTCGTTTCAACAAATATAGCAATATCAACATTTGGTACACACCATAAAAGTGCGATATAAAACATTGTAGTTGCATATAATGTTTCATGAGTTTGTGGATAAGTTAATGAAAGATATGGTTTAAATATTTCATTTGTTGAGTTAAAGTCATGTAATATATGTGTATTGTCCCCATTTTGTTTCCATTCATTCTGATATATTTTTGGTAAACAATATTTTATATACATTTCATGTATTTTTTTTTGAAGATTTGATCGGTCAGGTTTCAAAATAGTAAGAGTGCACCGTAATCGAAGTAGCCTGTAATTTCCAATACTATATTTTATCTCCCCTTCCATAACAGGTGTCCTCACAGCGACCACTATCAATACAATAATAACAACAATAATATTTTTTTAAAATAAATTAATTTATTTTATATTTTTCTCTTTCCAAGCACTTGTTAATTGGAAAAAAACAGCATCCTTTGGTATATTTGTAATATCATTATGTTCAACAAAATTATATTTTTCATAACCAATATGATTGATAACCCATTCAATTGTTTTTCTCGACAGTCCATAGAAATGTGGTTTTAAAGCATCCACCAGCTCACCTCTATTGAGAAAATATTCATGTTGTGTAATGTAACTATTTTGTGCAGCGACACTAGCTGACGCTGTATCTAACCACCACGAATATTTCGGTATTAAAAGGGGAAATATAATCTCAGTTAATTTAATTGCAATTTCTATCTCCAAATCTTGCTTTTTATCATTCAATTGATAAATATGAGCTTGGGTGCTATTGGCTTTTGGTGTATTTAGTAATTTAACATATTTTTTCATTTTCTTTAACAGCATTTTAATGGTTTCTGATTGCTCTTTTTGATAAGCTTTTATAATATCAAATTGTCCTATATTTGATATAAAAATAGAAATATTTTTAGATTGTGTAAAATCTAATGGTTTTGAGTATATACCACTAGAAAAATTTGCATAAGCACGATTTTTAATAGCTTGTTCTGGTAATAACTGAAAACAATGTTCGGGCCTTGTAAATGCATTGTTAATACGTTCATTTTTCATATTGTGTTGAGAAATTAATCCACATTGAATCATATAATATAACAATGATGTTTGATGCGATGTTTGATATGAAATAATTCTTTTTGACATATATTCTTTTAAATATTCATTGGTTGATATGTTTTCCAAGTTATATATAATGTAGTCCATCATACTTTGTGTACATTGTGTACTTGATAATAACAATGGTTTCTTTATTATCATTGTGAAAAGATACATGTAAAACATATGATAATTATCTATAATTACATTATTAATCCTATCGTAAATAAAACAACTTATACCCGCCCTGTGTATATTTGTTTTAGTTTTAATATTTGTTCTATTATAAATATTGTCTCTTAATATTTTGTCCAAATTACCAGCGCCCTCATGGCGAGCTTGATATTTATGACCATCATAATTCATAATAAGAGGAATAAAATGATAATTTAAATTAACGCCTCTTGATGTTTTGTAATGAAATGAGGTTAAATTGATATAATTTGTAATTATAATTTCAATAATATAGCATAGTATTGAAGACATTAATTTTGTATCATCAACATACTTTAAATTTACGTCATTCCCATTAATACAACAATGTTTAGTAAAATACAGGTCTCGGAAGTCTTTCTTTATAAAATTGTTAAATCGTTGGTGACGTTTGTAGAAAATATTATCAACTTTAATGTTGTTGATCCCTGTTTGTCTTCCTATACATGGTGCGATATGAAATATTGCTCTATTGTAACATTTTTTTTCATACAATAATGATCTAGATTCCCAATAAGACCACCAATCCCACAATTGATTCCAATTTAATATTTCTTTTTGCACCAGTGTTAGAAATCCTCTTGATTCTAAACCATCAATAATCCCTTTACTTTGTATCAGAAATGGATGTAATTGTCTAAATAATGTTGTTATCTTCCCATCAATCATAATAATATAGGCCAACCGAATATAAATATATTCAAGATAAGGGTCATATTCTTTTACTACGTCTTTATCATCATTCTCTAAATTAGACAAAACTTTTCCTTCATAATATTCTTTAATTATGGTTATTCCATATTTTATTATCGATATGGTTGTTGTTGCTCTGTAAATTTTATCATTCTTTTTTAGCTGTGCTTTAATTCTTTTCACCCAATACACATCATTTTCTCCTTTTTTATCGTCAAATAATAGTTTTAAATGAGGTTGTTCGTGTATTAAATCGGTTACAGTTTTTTTATCAATCGCTTCATCAAGTAACTCTGGTGGTAATAAATAAAGAAACCGTGGATCGACATTATGTAGCAACTCTTCCATGGTTTTGATATAAAAATTAAAAAAAATATATTAAACACAAATTATTTTATTAATATTTATTTATTTATCATTTTAGTTTATTAGTTCTAAGCGCTAACCTAAATCCTAGTTCATTACCATATTTTACATTAAATTGTTTTTTTTCTTTTTTTAATTTCTGATCTCTCGCTTGTATGGTTTGTTTTTTGTATAATGCGGTGATAAATAGCACATTCCCCAGTTGACACATAAACTTATTATAAGTGCGGATAGCCATGTGTTTTTTAGCTTTTTCATATAATATATCTAATGGACTTTGATAAATAAGAATGGGGTTGCGTATTTTCATCCAAATAAGCCAATCTTTACATATTACACTGAAAATACTCCAGCGTTTAAATGATACGCAAAAGCTTGATCGTTTTGTGTTGTGAAAAAATATGATTTTTAGTATAACCGGCGTAAGTGAAGGTGAATATTTTATTTCTTCTATTACCACCACCTCTTGTTTTGCCTTTTGTCTTGCTTTTCTTATCATTTGTTTTGCTTTTCTTATCATATGTTTCGCTTTTACCAGCCTTCGTTTTGCTTTTAACGATAATTGTTCGGCTTCTAGTAACCTTCGTATTGATTTGCTCTTAACATGTCGTTTACCCATTTGATGATCAACAATCACCCCATGATCAACTTATAGACCATAATATATA
>SDBT01010003.1_pt1 | contig 15353 bp, 13 predicted proteins | sample 2277101 | NCBI WGS metagenome assembly SDBT01 (sample SAMN10404973, study PRJNA504765) | marine sediment metagenome | isolation source: marine sediment core GS10_PC15, 103 cmbsf | place: Arctic Ocean: Southern Knipovich Ridge | collected 2010 | reverse complement strand
GGCGACGGCCAGGTGACCCTCGGCCAGTCGATCATGAAGGCCGACGCGGTCAAGATCCGCCGGCTGATGGACGGCAAAGTGATCACAGGTTTTGCCGGGTCCAGTGCCGACGCCTTTGCGCTGCTCGAACGCTTCGAGGCCAAGCTGAAAGACTTTCCCGCGAACGTCCCGCGTGCGGCCACCGAACTGGCCAAGGAGTGGCGAACCGACCGCATGTTGCGGCGGTTGGAAGCACTGCTGGCCGTGGTCGACATCAAGCACACGCTGCTGGTAACCGGCACCGGCGACGTGATCCAACCGACCGACGACGTGTTGGGGATCGGCTCGGGCGGCAACTACGCGGTGGCCGCCGCCAGGGCGCTAATCGCGCGGAGCGATCTGGGCGCCGCGGAAATTGTCCGCACGGCGTTGGAGATTGCCGCAGACATCGACGTGTATACGAACAAGAACATCGTTGTGGAGGAGTTGGCGTGCGAGACTTAACACCTCGGCAGATCGTGGTCGAACTGGATCGGCATATCGTCGGCCAGGACGACGCCAAACGGGCGGTGGCGATCGCCATCCGCAACCGCTGGCGCCGGCTGCAACTCGACGACGAGATGCGGCAAGAAGTGGCCCCTAAGAACATCCTCATGATCGGGCCCACCGGCGTGGGTAAGACGGAGATCGCCCGGCGGCTGGCTGCGCTGACCAAGGCCCCCTTTATCAAGGTCGAAGCTTCTAAGTACACCGAGGTGGGTTACTACGGACGCGACGTGGAGAGCATGGTCCGCGAACTGGTCGAAAACGCCATCGGACTGGTCCACGAGCAGGAGCGCGTCGGAATCGAGGAGGAAGCCCGGCGCCGCGTGCAGGGGCGGTTGCTCGACCTGCTGGTGCCCACGCCACCGGCGCTGGACACCACGCCCGACAGTCCCGATTCGGCCGAACGGCACGAGCGGACGCGCGAGAAGATGCGCTCTAAACTCGAAGCCGGGCAACTCGACGACAAGCGGGTCGAACTGCAATTGGAGCAGAAGGGCACGCCGATGATGTTTACCGGCGTGGGCATGGAACAGATGGACGTCGATCTGCAAGGGATGTTCGACAAGATCCTGCCCAAGCACACCGCGCGGCGGGAGATGTCGGTGGCCGAGGCCCGCAACGTGCTCTTCGAGCAGGAGTGCGACTCGCTAATCAACCAGGAGGCCGTCCAGACGGCGGCCATCGAACTGGCCGAGAACACGGGCCTGATCTTCATCGACGAAATGGACAAGGTGGTAGCCAGCGAGCACGCCCACGGGGCCGACGTCTCGCGCCAGGGCGTGCAGCGCGACCTATTGCCAATCGTCGAGGGAACGACCGTGCAAACGCGATACGGGTTTGTCAAGACCGACCACATCCTGTTCATTGCGGCCGGGGCCTTCCATCGGGCCAGGCCGAGCGACCTGATGCCCGAGCTACAGGGGCGATTCCCCATCCGCGTGGAACTCAAAGATCTGACCAAGAACGACTTCGTGCGGATTCTCACCGAGCCGAAAGGCGCGTTGACCAAGCAATACCAGGCGTTGCTGAAGACCGAGGGTGTGAAGATCACCTTCACAGCCGACGCGGTCGAGTCCCTAGCCACCTACGCTTTCGACGTGAACCAGACGACCCAGAACATCGGAGCCCGGCGGCTCTACACGATCATGGAACGGATGCTCGAAGAGTTAAGTTTCGAGGCCCCCGACATGAAGATGGGGCGCGTCGAGATCAACGCCGCCTACGTCAAAGAGCGTTTGGACGACGTCACGCAAGACGACGATCTGAGCAAGTTTATTCTTTGAAAAGGTTCCGGGCATCTTTTATTTCTCCAATTTCTCGGGCGGCAACTGCTCGTTCGGCTTGACGCCGTATTTCCGTTGTCTGGCTCGCCCCCAGGGACACCTGCCGAAGGTGACGATCATCTCGACGGTCTGAAGAAACCGGGCAAGCCGATTCCCTTGCCGGGCCCGCGTACAAACCGGGCAACGACTTTCGCAGAAATCGGGATCGAACCGGCCGGTCTCGTTACTCTTGTCGGTCATGGCTTCTTACCTCCGAGCGAAAATAGGTGTGAGCGGATCCGTAGATATATTCTACCGCCGGAAACCGCCGGGGTGGCGTAGCCGTTGTCGCGGTGTTGCTTGTAGGTTTTCGACGAACAAAGAACAAATGGGGAACAAATGGGGTCAGGGGAACAAATGGAACAAAGGAACAAATGGGGTCAGGCCGTGAATAATGAATAAGCATCATTGCAGTCCCTTGGAAATACGATCCACGGTCGAACAAATGGGGTCAGAACAAATGGGGCCAGGCCGTGAATAATGAATAAGCATCATTGCAGTCCCTTGGAAATACGATCCACGGTCCGGCGCAACTCTGCCGGGCCGTTGTCGATGCGGCGGATCGCGTGGCTCACGGCGCTGCCGCTGCCGTAGCCTAAGGCTTCCGCCACGGCTGCCGCGCGGTGACCGAAACGGCGACGCGCCAAGTAAGCCGCCACGGCCCGGCCCGCGTCCTGGCTGCGAGTTCCACGCGACCAATCGGCCAGATCGCGGTCGAAATGCTCGCCGACCGCCGCAAGGATCGCGGCCAACGACGGCCGAGGACGAAGCTCCTCGAGTTGCGGCACGTCGGCGTCGGTCGGGCGGTCTTTGAGTCGGCGGCGGATGTTCTCGACGAACTCGCTCGAACCCAACAAGAATCCACCCACAGCTTCGCGAAAGGGAGATTTGGGCGGCTCATCGATCCCCGCTTGCACGAACCGCACATAGGCACGTCGCGCTTGCGACGCGGTACGGCCGAATTCGCCCAACACTCGGGCGTAGGTCACCCAAGGCAAAGCCCGGGCAGCGCGTCGATACCCGGGGTAACTGCTCCACCGGTAGTCCTCCGGTCGCTCGGCGAGTCGCCCTCGCACCGGGTTCAGATGCATGTAGCGGCTGACCTCCAGGAAGTAGCCCTCTTGTTCGACCAAGTGGGCCTTGAATCGGCCTTGGAACAGGTGGCCGCTACGACGATGCCGCCGATTGAAATAGCCCGTGAAGCTGCCGTTGAGATAATGCATGCCGTCGGAGAGATTTGCCTCGGGCGTCTCGACGAACAGATGATAGTGATTCGGCATCAGCACGAAGCCGTGCAGCCGCCAACCGTGGGTCTCGACGGTCCGCCGGAGCCAGTCGATCCACTTCTGCCGGTCGGCGTCGTCGCGAACGATCCGTCGTCGCTCGTTGCCGCGCGACATCACATGATACAGAGCCCCGTCAAATTCGATACGAAGTGGTCTGGCCATGGCCGCATTCTATCGGCTCGCGACGAATCAAACAACCGCTATTCATTATTCACGGCCTGACCCCAGTTTCACGAATCAAACAACCGCTATTCATTATTCACGGCCTGACCCCAGTTTCCGAAGTGGTCTGGCCATGGCCGCATTCTATCGGCTCGCGACGAATCAAACAACCGCTATTCATTATTCACGGCCTGACCCCAGTTTCACTTATTCACGGCCTGACCCCAGTTTCACAGTTTCACGAATCAAACAACCGCTATTCATTATTCACGGCCTGACCCCAGTTTTACCCCAGTTTTACACTCCGAACGCTCCAGATGACCGATCACACCGGCACGCTCGCAGGATGCGATTCTAGGGCGTTTTCCGGTGATCGAGAACCGGCGGGAAACCTATGTTCTCGACCGGCCGCAACCAGTCTGGCCTTGCGTTTCTCGGATAGAGGACCCTACTGCCGGGATGCGGGGTCAGGCCGTGAACAGTGAATAAGCGTCATTGGAATGCCTTGGAAATACGGTCCACGGTCAGACGCTACTCCGCCGATCGCAGAATTGCGTGCCTCTGTCTCCGGCTGGCAAGGCGACTACACCAGGAAGAGCCGTCTTTGTCAACAAACGGCAAATGTCACCCAAATTCACGGCAAACGCCACATTAGTTTGGGTGGCGTTAACTTGACTTAGGGCAACCGATCAGAAACGAGCATCGACGTAACCTGCTGAAATGAAACGAGTTCGGGCAATCCTCCCGCACCGGCCGTCGTCGTAAGTAATTAAATGCAGTTTGCGAAAAGCGGGGGTTTGCTCTCATGCACATAACTCGTTGTCTCATAATACGTTACGACGAAATTGCGACTTAATGTTGATTTTGGGCCAATAGACAGATCGATGATTCCAAGCTGATTATAATCGACGTAACTCCTTATTTCAAGCCGGGTTAGTGATCCACTCGACCGATCGGCGGCCGTGATCTCAAAACGCAAAGGCGTGAAAAATTAGCTTTATCGCGAATTCGCGAACTACAGCCCCCCGCAGAAGTATGGGTTTTCCGGCGATTTTGCCAGTCCGGCAATCTAAACCCGATGAATCGGGTCACTACGAACTGGCCCAGATCCAAATCGCTATTGCCCCGCACTGGTCGCATTTCTATACTCTGCCAGCTTCGACCCAGTACGGAGTAATGTCCGCGTGCGCAACTCTTTATCTACAAACGGTTTACGCCCGCCTAAAGCAGGCCCAAGAGAAGGAAACCGCCATGTCCCGAAAACACGCTTCCAGTCCGACCAACCGGGTTTCGAGACGCCGGAAACAACTCACCGTCATCCTTGGAGGCCTCTGTGTATTGGCTGCCTGCCTGGCAATCCGCCACTTCCAGGGAGCGGATTCGGCCAACGCGGAACCCAATAGCCGTTCGACCGCTCGGCCTAAAGCCACAGGGCGAGCCACGCCGCACAACGCCACCACCGGGACCGGCCGCTCCAAGCTGCGGGTGTTTGCCTCGGTCAACGGGCAGGCGATCACGAGAGAAATACTCGGCCGCGAGTGTCTTCGCCATTACGGCAAAGACGTGCTGGAGAGCCTCGTCAACAAGGTGTTGATTGCCGAGGAGTGCAAGCGGCTGCAAATCGTCGTCACCCGTAGCGACGTCGACGCCGAAATCAAGCGGATGGCCAAGCGTTTCTCCTTGCCCGTCGATCAATGGATGAAACTGCTGAAACAGGAGCGCGGGATCAACCCCACGCAGTACGCCAGCGACATCATTTGGCCGACGCTCGCGTTGCGGCGGCTGGCGGGCAAGCAGTTGCAGGTAACCGAGCGGGAGTTGGTCGAGCTGTTCGAGACGAAGTACGGACCGTCGGTCGACGCCCGGCTAATAAGCTGCAAGAACCTTGCGAAGGCCCAAAAGGCCCATGCGGCGGCCGTGACAGATCCGACGAAGTTTGGCCACGTCGCCCGGAAATACTCGGACGACGCCAGCGCCGGACTGGAAGGCCGGATTCAGCCGATCCGCAGACACGGTAGCTATCCGGAGATCGAACGGGCGGCGTTCACGATGGCCGACGGCGAGGTCTCCAAGGTGATTCCCGCCGGCGGGCAGTACGTGATTATCCAGCGGAAACGCCTACTGCCGGCCGCCAAGCACGTGAAGTTCGAAAAGGTCAGGCCCCAACTGGAAGAAATGCTGCGCGACAGCAAGCTGCGCCGCGTTTCCGCCGAGGTCTTCAAGAAAATGCAGCAGCGGTCGAAGGTGGTCAACGTGTTGAACGATCCGGTCAAGAGCCGCCAGATGCCCGGCGTCGCGGCGGTAATCAACGGCCGACAGATCAGCGTCGGCCAGCTTGCCGAGCATTGCGTCGAGCGCCATGGGGCCGAGGTGCTCCAGGGCGTTATCGGACGTAAGCTGATCGAGCAGGCCTGCCGGAAGAGCAAAGTCCAGGTCACCGATGCGGAAATCGATGCGGAGATCGTCCGCCAGGCCGCGATCTCCGTGCCGCAGAGGCCCGACGGATCTCCCAACGTCGAGGCCTATTTGAAACTAGCCACCAAGAAGCAGGGAATTTCTCAGGAAGTCTACCGGCACGACGTCGTCTGGCCGACCGTAGCGTTGAAGAAACTGGTCGGCAATAACGTGAAGGTCACCGAGGAGGACATGCAGAAAGGCTACGAGGCGAACTACGGCCCCCGGGTCCGCTGCCTGGCAATTGTGATGAACAATCTCCGCCGGGCTCAGGAGGTCTACGAGAAGGCCCGAGGCAATTCCACGCCCGAGTTCTTCGGCGAACTGGCCGAGCAATACTCGATCGACAGCAGCACCCGCGTGTTGCGTGGCGAAGTGCCGCCGATCCAGCGTCACGGCGGTCAGCGGCTGCTGGAGAAGGAGGCGTTTGCCATGCAACCCAACGAGATCTCCGGGATTATCCAGGTCGAGGACCGCTTCATCATTCTCTACTGTCTGGGCCAAACGAAGTCCACGGGCGTCAATTTCAAAGAGGTCCGCTCGGTAATCTACGAGGACCTCTTCGAGAAGAAGCAGCAACTGGCGATGGCCAAGCATTTCGAGCGGCTGCAGGATTCCGCCACGATCGACAACCATCTGGCCGGCACCACGCAGAAGCCCAAGCCACCCGCCAGACAGCGTGCTCCCGGGCGTGTCTCCAAGAGCAGGACGCCGCCGAGACGGTAGTGCAGCGAGCGTTGTTGGAAACTTCGTTTCTATCTGCTATGCTACTTGCCACCGGCAGCCTCGGTAGATGAGACTGTCAAGGCGTTGCCGGGTGAACCCCGTTTTCTGGAGGGTGCCATGGCGATCGAATTTCGTTGCGAACAGTGCGGCAAGCTACTTCGGACCGGTGACGAAACCGCGGGAAAGCGGGCCAAATGCCCCACTTGCGGGACGATTGCCAACATCCCCGCAGCCACGACCGAGCCAGCGTCTCCCGGGCCACCGCCCGAGGCCGGCAGCCCGTTTGGTGGCGGTGCGCCGATACCACCGCCGGATCAACCGGCCGCAAGCGGTGACGAGAATCCCTACGCCTCGCCGGGTGACTTCGATCCCGCCGCGCCACGCCAACCTGCGTCCCAGGGGCTGGAACACACCATCCTCGACTTCGGCGATGTCTTTGCTCACCAGTGGGCCATCTTCAAGATACAGTGGCCGATGTGTTTGGCGGGGTGGCTGGTGGTCGCGGTGATCAATTTCTTCGTTAGCAATATTCTCAACTACGGAGGGCTTTTCCTCGGCGTCGCTCTCGGCGGGGAGGACCTCGGAGGCGTCTTTTCTATGCTGGGCAGCCTCTTTGGTATGTTGTTCAACGTCTGGATTTTCATTGGGCAAACGATCTTCTTCTTGAAACTCGCTCGCGGCCAGGAGGCCTCGATCGGAGATATCTTCACCGGCGGACCCTACTACATGACGATGCTCGGAGCCGGTATCCTCGCTTCGATAATGTACTTTTTCGGGCTCCTTCTGCTCATTGTTCCCGGCATCATCATCGGATTGATGCTCTCGCAGTTCTACTTCCTGATCATCGACCGCAACGCCGGGGTGATGGATTCACTGGGGCGCTCCAGGGAATTGATGGTCGGGAACAAACTGACGCTATTCTCGATCTACATGGTGTCCGGATTGCTCGGCATATTGCTCATCATATGCACCTGCGGTGTGGGCGCGTTAGCCGTAGGTCCGTACCTGAGCTTGCTACCAGCCGTCATTTACCTGCGAATGACCGGGCAACCGATGGCTTCGGCAACCGCCGCCGCGTATCCGAACGCATAGCAACGAGTGTTCCATGCCCGTCGAACGACCCGAAACCCATCGAACGACCCGAAGACGCCGTTTTCGGTAAGATTTCGGTGGTTCTCGGCAGAACCCTCTCCCGTAGGCTCAAGTTGCTCGCCGCACCCCCTATGCGGTGGACGTGGCGGGTACTTGACGTGCCGGTCTGAACCGGTATAATAGATAGTTGTAGATCAATTTCCGCATTCGTTCCTGAGGCATCTTCCAGATTCTCCTGCATTTCCGAAACGGAGGCAGCGCTCTTTCGGCACCCTGAACTGACCGTCACCGGTGGCGGTGATTTTCTAGGGATGCTGCGCATCGATTCCGCAGGTGGAGTCGGTTTCCCGTTGTGTTTTTGTGTTGGTAATTGTGCATCTTTACTCGATCTATACTGGAGGCAAAAACGATGTTTCGCTTGGCAAGTTGCTTAACGGCCGTGGTCGTGCTATGTGCAGCCGGGCCCGCTCGGGCAGAAACCTTCGGCACGGGAGTCAATACGTTCGACATCGACTTCGCGATCATCTCGGGCAGCACGAACCCCACGGTTGCACAGGCCAGCGCGGGTGAACTCGACGGCTTCGGCATCGTCAACTACGACTATCGCATGGGTATGTACGAAATCACCAACGACCAGTGGGACAAGTTCGAGGCCAACCTGGCCCCCGTCCTGGTGACGGGCGACCCGTTGGATGCGTATGACGAAGATCCCGCCTGGACAGGCACGAACGTCGCCACCAACCAGGTGAGTTGGTGCGAAGCGGCACAGTTCGTCAACTGGCTAAACACGAGCGAGGGCCATCCGGCCGCGTACAATTTCACCGGCATACAGGGTGAGAGCGACTATGCTCTGTCCACCTGGACCGCTGCTAACGCCGCCGGCGGCACGAATCTCTATCGCCACAAGGATGCGTTCTACTTCCTTCCGACCGAAGACGAATGGGTAAAGGCAGCCTATTGGAACGGCGTGTCGTTACAGGGCTACGCGACTAAGAACAACGGCATTCCCGACGAATGGCGGATTAATCGCGGTCCCAACTCGGACGGCCAAGCGGCCGGATGGAACTATGGCGACGCATATCCGGACAATAGCTCATCCACCCATCAACCGTGGGACGTGACCGCAGGTTACAGCCCGGAGGAACTCAACGGCACCTTCGACATGATGGGCAACGTCTGGGAATGGTTGGAGAGCCCGTACAGCGACCCCGGCTACAGCTACGCCGTCGACTTGAATCGTGGCTTGCGAGGCGGCTCGTTCCAACTCATCAACCACGTCGACGACCTGCACGCCAGGTATCGCTACGACGACGTCACCCCGCCTGACGAGGACTTCCTCAACGTCGGGTTTCGAGTCGCAAGTATCCCCGAGCCCGGCAGCATCACCTTGTTGCTATGCGGTGCGGTCGTTCTGCTGACGTATTGCGGGCGGCGGAAAGCTGTAACTTCGGCGTCTTGGCGGCGGTAATCTGGCGCTGCTTCAGCGGAAGCAAGTAGCGAGCATCCGTCAGGCTGAGAACAAGCTCCGCGAGTTCCTCCAATATCATTCCTGCTCACCTTTTCTGCTGTTGAGGTCGTCCACAATCGCCTCATAAACAACCGGCTTGACGGCCCGTTCGACCGTTTCCGCTTTCAGCAGCCGTTTGCCGGCCAGAGTGCCCTTGCCCGAGAGCATCAGGCAGAATCGCATGTAATCGGCGGCCGTGGAGACCAGCCCGCCGCCGCCGGAAAGGAACTTCGGCCGCTTCGTATAGCTGCTCTTGGCCGGATCGTCGACCGACGGGCAATGTCTCGAGGTGCTGGCAAACCGATTCCGCATCGAATAGGATAGTCTTGCTCTTGGTACGGGCATTACACACGCAAGTTTTACTGAAAAGCCCGTCGATTGCATCGACGGGATCCCCCGGATGCAATCCGGGGGCTTTTGTGATTGTAAGAAGTTTCAATAAGAAGTTTCAATAAGGAGATATAGACGATGGCGAACTTCCGATCCGTGCGATTTGTGCTGTATTCTGTGGCAATCTTCTCGGCCGTGGTGTTCTCCGTGACGACCGCAGCGCATGCCGCGGAAACCGACGCCCGGCGGCCCAACGTCGTGATGATTATGACCGACGACCAAGGCTACGGCGATCTGGCCTGCCACGGCAACCGGGTGATCCGCACTCCCAACCTCGACCGGTTGCATGCGGAAAGCGTGCGGCTGACGAACTTCCACGTCGACCCGACCTGCTCACCCACCCGATCGGCCCTGATGACCGGGCGGAACTCGGGCCGCGTCGGCGTGTGGCACACGATCATGGGCCGGTCCCTGCTGCGACGCGACGAGGTTACCATGGCCGACGTCTTCGCCGCGGGCGGATATCGCACAGCCATCTTCGGCAAGTGGCACCTCGGCAACGTCTATCCGTTTCGGCCGCAAGACCGCGGGTTCGGCGAGGTGTTCGTCCATGGCGGCGGCGGCGTGGGGCAGACGCCCGACTTCTGGGGCAACGACTACTTCGACGACACCTACTTCCACAACGGCACGCCCGAAAAGCAGACCGGCTATTGCACCGACGTCTGGTTCGACGCGGCGATGAAGTTCATCGAGGCCAACAAGGATCGCCCCTTCTTCACGTACCTGGTAACCAACGCTCCGCACGGCCCGTTCCTGGTCCCCGAGAAGTACATCGACATGTATCGCGGCAAGCCAAACGTGCCCAACGCCGCCTTCTATGGAATGATCACCTGCATCGACGACAACATGGGGCGGATGCTAAAGCATCTGAAACGGCTGGGGTTGGAGGAAAACACAATCCTGATCTTCACGACCGACAACGGCACGGCCGCCGGTTTCCGTCGCAACGTCGGTTTCAACGCAGGCATGCGGGGCACGAAGGGCAGCGAATACGACGGCGGGCATCGCGTGCCCTGCTTCGTTCGTTGGCCGAGCGGTAAGATCGGTGGCGGCAAGGACGTGACGCGGCTAACCGCACACCTCGACGTGCTGCCTACGCTGATCGAGCTGTGTTCGTTGAAGTCGCCCGAGGGAGTCAAATTCGACGGCCGTAGCATTGCCCCGTTGCTGAGAGGCAGCAGCGAGAACTGGCCCGATCGGACGCTCGTGGTCGAATCGCAGCGGATCGAATATCCCCAGAAGTGGCGCAAGTCGGCCGTGATGACCGACCGCTGGCGATTGGTCAATGGCAAGGAGCTTTACGACATGCGGGCCGACCCGGGCCAGAAGAACAACGTGGCTGACGCACACGGCGAGGTCGCCGCCCGGCTGGCCGAGCACTACAACGGCTAGTGGACCGGTGTGTCGAAGCGGCACGACGAATTCTGCGAGATCGTGCTCGGCTCGGGCCGGGAGAACCCGGCCACGCTGACCTGCCACGACTGGCACGAAGGCCGTCCGCCGTGGCACCAGGGGTCGATCCGCTCCGGCGCCAAGGCTAACGGTTTCTGGGCCGTCGAGGTCGAGCAGGCCGGGGATTACGAAATCACCTTGCGGCGCTGGCCCCGGGAGGCCCCGGCACCGATCAACCAGGGCGCCGGCGTCCGAGCAGTCAAGGCCCGGCTGACGATCGGCAAACTCGACCAAACCCAACCGGTTGCCGCCGACGCCGCAGCCGTCACCTTCCGCGTGAAGCTGCCGGTCGGCAAGACCCGGCTGCAAACCTGGCTGATCGACGAGAAAGGTGATTCGCGAGGTGCGTACTACGTTTACGTCAAGCGGTTGAGCAAATGACTCCCACCGCCTCGGCACGCCCTGCCACGCTCTCCACGCGCCTGCCAAGTTTGTCCGGCGAGGGGATTTGGGCAGGCGGCTCTGTCTTTAACGGCCAGACTGGTGCGAATGTAGTGCATGCGCCCATGTGTCGATCAGATCAATGTCGGAGTATGCGAACAGGGTCCGCAAGGAAGGGGGCGTTCGTTTCGTGGTGCATGGAGGCTGCCGGTCATGGCGTTCAGAGACCAATTACTGATTCCCCGCGTCGCTGTACTCGCCCTTCTCTCGTGCGGGATTTTGTGCGGAAGTGTCCTGGCGCAGTCCCACAAGGGCGTCTTTTACAACAACGACTTCAGCTATCTGGAAGGTGCGGACGGCGTAGACACATTTCTGGGCGACGCCTTGAAACGCCGTAGCGTGGGGCCTTTGGTCACCGTGGACGCCGGCGGCGAGTATCGCATGCGACACCAGAGGGGGCAAACGGCCAACCCCAACCGAACCAACGACAACCTGCTGCATCGCACCCGGCTTTACTTCAACGTGGAGGTGGACGGGTGGTTTCGGGCTTACGTCGAGGGGATCGACGCGGTCAGCGATTTCGACGACGTGCCGCCGCTGGCGATCGACGAAAACCGGTTCGACGCGTTGAACCTCTTCGGCGATGTGAGGCTCTGGAACGGCACGCGCGGCACGGCGTGGTTTCGTGCCGGCCGCCAGGAACTGCTCTACGGGGCCCAACGCCTGGTGTCGCCGCTGGACTGGTCGAACACGCGACGAACGTTCGACGGGTTCAAGGCAATGTGGCAAGGAGACGAGTGGGACGTCGACGCCTGGTGGTCCCGGCCAGTCCCCTTCGGCCAACACGTCGCCGGCGGTGTGACCGACCGCAACTTCGACCATCCCGATCAGAGTCAGGAGTTCTCCGGCGTTTGGGCCACTTGGAAGCGATATAAGAATCACAAGTTCGACTTCTACTTTCTCCGCCTCAACGAGTATGACCTAGCCGTCAACACGTTCGACTACAACACGCTCGGGTTCCGCTGGGACGGCAAGCGGGGTTGTCTGCTTTGGGAGATCGAAGCTGGATACCAGTTCGGCGATTTTGCCGCACTGACTCATAGCGCCGAATTCTACACCGTCGGCTTCGGCCGAAAATTCGACCTGCCCTTCGATCCGGCCATCTGGTTCTATTTCGATTATGCCTCGGGTGACGACAACCCGGGCGACGGCACCAACGGAACGTTCGACCAGCTCTTCCCGCTGGGACACAAGTATTTCGGCTTCATGGACTTCGTCGGCCGACAGAATATCGAAGACTGGAACATCCGCCTGACCGCCACGCCGCACGAGAAGGTCAAACTGCTGCTGTGGTACCACGTCTTCCACCTGGAGTCGGCCAGAGACGCGCTGTACAACGCCGCCGGCGTGCCGATCCGCGTCGACAACACCGGAGCGTCCGGCGACGACGTCGGGCAGGAACTCGACTTCACCGTCACCTTCCTGCTCAAGCCGAGCTGCGACCTGCTGGTGGGCTACTCGCACTTTTTTTCCGGGCCGTTCATCCGCAACTCGGGTGGCGTCACCGGCGAGGATTTCTACTACGGACAGTTGAGAGTGAGGTTTTAGTACCGCCTCATAACCGAATCTCCCACTTGATCTCCACGTTCGGATCGGCGGCGAAATCGGCCGGCGTGATGAAACCGCGCTTGTTCAGCGCGATCTCCACGCCGATCGACCGGTAACACTCCCAGGCGTACTCCGAGCAGATGTAAGCCTTGTCGCGCCGCGATTTGCGCTTGCAGCCCAGCGCGATCCGCGTGGCGATCGAGACGATCTCCTTGCGATCGTAGGGGAACCCCAGTTGATCGACGGCGAACTGTGTGAACTTGCGATGCGCCGCCGCGGTCGCCGCCGCGGGAAACCGCTTGTGCCGGGCAAGGAAGACCCGCCCGTTGTACTTCTTGCCGGAACTCGAATAGTTGCTCACGTACTGGCTGGTCGGCACGACGCGCACGCCGATCGATTCGACGCTTTCCATCACGACCACGCGGTCGATCGACTCCAGCGGCATCACGAAACCTACGTGGCTAAAGACGCTTCCGGTGACCTTGCGGATCATCTTCGAGAAGACTCCGTTACCGCAACAAAGCCAGATGTCGCCCGGCTCGAGCTTCTTGCGCACGGTCGAGTAGCTCTGCTTCGATACGTTCGGATAGTCCATGGCGGAACTCCCCCTACTTCTTCTTCCCCGGATACTTGGGCACGCTGCCGAGGTACGGATAGCTATCGAACTTTTCGCCGCCGCCGATAATCCGCGGGTCGGCCGTCGCGCGGAGTTGATCGGTAAGCTGCTTGGCGAGCCGCTCGCGGACCTTCGCGTATGCTGCCTCACCGGCCACGTTTTCGAGTTGCTCGGGGTCCTTCTTCAGATCGTACAACTCCTCGGCCGGACGCTTGCCGAAGGCCGCCTCGTAGAGCTTGCGATGCGTGGCGTCCTTGTCGCGGTTGTCGATCATATAGGTCTTCGTCGGGCCGTTGTCGCAATCGCCGTACCATGCGCCCCGCATGGCGGCCTGACGGTGGTTCGGCGTGCCGGCCGGCCAACGGTCGGGGGCGAAGTTGCGAATGTAAAGATACGCGTAAGTGCGGATCGCCCGGCACGGATAGCCGCCCATGTCGGGCGCCTCCTGCCCCGGGCAGTGCCGCTCCTTGCCCACCAGCACATGGTCGCGTGCCGGATCGACGCGGCCCGACTTCCCCCCGGTCAACAGGCCCAGCAGGCTGCGGCCGGTCATCGCTGCCGTCGGTTTCAGCCCGGCCACTTCGAGAAACGTGGGGGCGAGGTCGGTGAAACTGACGAAGTCGTTCACCGTCCGACCCCCTTTCACCTTCGCCGGCCAGCGGATCGCCAACGGCACTCGGGCGCCGCTGTCGTAGAGGTTGCTCTTGCACCGCGGGAAGGGCATCCCATGGTCGCCCGTCATCAGCACGATCGTGTTGTCCAATTCGCCGATGGCTTCGAGCGATTTGATTGCGTCGCCGACGAGCCGGTCGAAGCGCTGCACCTCGAAGTAATAGTCGGCCACGTCGCCGCGGACGTCCGGATGGTCGGGAAAGCAGCCGAAGAGGTGTACCTTGTCGAGGTCCATTCCGGCGGCCGCCCCGGAGCCCAGCTTGTAAGGCCGATGCGGATCGCTCGTGCCGAGCCAATAGCAGAACGGTTTTCCCTTGGTCCGTTTCGCGAGGAACTCCTGGAAGTTGCGAAACCGCGTGCCGACAAGTTTCCGGCCCTTGGTTTCGGTCCGCCCCGGTCCCCAGCCCTTGCCGCTGACGCCCGTCTCGTAGCCCGCTCGTGCGATCAGTTCCGGATAGACGGCGAATTTATCGGGAAAGACGCTCCAGAGATTGCCGGCCCCCTCCAGCCGCCAGTGCCATTGCCCGGTGAGGATTGCACCCCGACACGGCGTACACGACGGCGATGAGACATAAGTATGGTTGAAGAGCACGCCCTCCTGTGCGATCCGGTCGAACGCGGGCGTCTTCACGACCTCATCGCCATAGGCCCCCGCGTGCGGCCATCCCCAATCGTCGGCGATGGCGAAGAGGATGTTCGGCCGCGAGTTCTCGTCATCGGCGGACGCCGCTTGGCTGGCGGTTGGCAGGAAGCAACTCACTGCGATGAGAATCGAGATCGCAATGGCGGCGGACAACGATAGGCCGGCTGGAGTTTTCATGGTTTTCAACCTTTCTTGTTTGACGTTCGGGTGAGCTGTCAATCCTGTTATCCCATCATAACGCTTGTCCGTCAATCGATCAGCCCGCCGTAGGTATAGAGTTGGTCCTTGTCGTTGGTCGAGTAGATGGCCGAGTCGCGAATTGGTCGAAACACGAAATTTTCCCCGCCTTTCGATTTTTCGCGGCTATCGTGGACCCGGTCGGTCGCGTCGTAAGGCGTTGGCGGTAGGCGACTTGCGGCGCAGTTGCGGGTGTTGACGCACATTCATGCATGTGTACATGTGTGCGGTTTCCGCTCGTTGCAAGTCGTTGTCTCATCGCAACTTAGCTAAATTATCC
>SDBT01010002.1_pt1 | contig 15354 bp, 12 predicted proteins | sample 2277101 | NCBI WGS metagenome assembly SDBT01 (sample SAMN10404973, study PRJNA504765) | marine sediment metagenome | isolation source: marine sediment core GS10_PC15, 103 cmbsf | place: Arctic Ocean: Southern Knipovich Ridge | collected 2010 | reverse complement strand
GCCATGGACATGGTGACCGAGGGGCGCCTGGCCATAGCACTGGCCCGCGAGGGTGGCATCGGAATTATACACAAGAATATGTCTATTGAGCAGCAGGCGGTGGAGGTGGATAGAGTCAAGCGGTCCGAGAGCGGGGTGATCATCGAGCCGGTTACGCTTGGTCCCGACGCCCAGGTCCGCGAGGCCCTCCAGATAATGAGCCCGTACCACATTTCGGGGCTGCCCATCACCACTGGAAATAAGCTGCTGGGGATTCTTACCAATCGCGATTTGCGGTTCGAAACGGACTTGGATAAGTCTGTTTCGGAGGCAATGACCTCGGAGGGACTCATCACTACTGGCGAAGGCACCACTCTGGAACAGGCTAAGCAGATTCTCCACGAGCATCGCATTGAGAAGCTGCCGGTGGTAGATGGAGAGATGACCCGGCTGGGTTTAATCACTATTAAGGATATTGAGAAGGTAGCCCAGTTTCCCCATGCGTGCAAAGATGATCTGGGCCGACTGCGGGTGGGGGCAGCGGTGGGGGTGGGCAGTGATGTGGTCGACAGGGCCGCTGCTCTGGTGGAGCAAGGTGTGGATGCGGTGGTTGTGGATACTGCCCACGGTCACTCAGTGCGCGTGCTGGAAACAGTGGAAGCACTCAAAGAGCAATTGGGCGATGCAGTAGACATAATCGGCGGGAATGTGGGTACGACGGCTGGATGCAGAGATATGATAGCTGCCGGCGTGGACGCCGTTAAGGTGGGTATGGGGCCGGGTTCTATATGTACCACCCGGGTGATCAGCGGGGCTGGCGTGCCCCAGATAACGGCTATTTCTGAGTGCGCCGAGGTAGCGGCTGAAAAGAATATACCCATAATCGCCGATGGAGGCGTCAAATACTCGGGCGATATCACCAAAGCTATTGCCGCTGGGGCCGACTCGGTGATGGTGGGCGCACTACTGGCGGGAACCGAGGAAAGTCCGGGCGAGACTGTCTTATATCGGGGGCGCACTTACAAGGAATATCGCGGCATGGGCTCACTGGCGGCCATGAGACAGCACTCTACCGCTCGTGACCGTTATGGACAGGAGGATCGAGAAGCTGACAAGCTGGTCCCTGAGGGATTAGAAGGCCGGGTGCCATATAAAGGTCCTCTGTCAGGGGTAGTCCACCAATTGATGGGAGGCCTGCGGGCCGGGATGGGCTATTGTGGGGTCCATGATATCAATGAACTGAAGACCAAGACTCAATTCCATCGGATCACTCCAGCCGGGCTGAGAGAAAGCCACCCCCACGATATTACCATCACCGAAGAAGCCCCCAATTACCAGATACCCGATTAGTACCATCATAGGCCCCAGCGCTGGCTAATCGGAAACACAATGCGCGCAGGTGGCGGTCAGAGGAAAGGGGTCGGATAGATATGCCGAATTTGCGGGTAACCGGACTAAGTAAGCGATTTGGCGAGGTGATGGCGGTTGAAGATGTAAGCCTGGAAGTACACGAGGGGGAATTGGTGGTACTGCTGGGTCCTTCGGGATGTGGCAAGAGTACGGTCTTGCAGATGATAGCCGGCCTGCAGGAGCCTACCGAGGGTGAAATATGGATAGGAGAGCGGATGGTTAATGAGCTACCTCCCCATGATCGCAGCGTGGCTATTCTGTTTCCTAACGATGCCCTGGATGGCGAGGCGACCGTCCAGGAGAACATGGCCGTTAGTCTGGTACTGGGCAACTTAGAGGCCCCAGAGATTGACCAGCGTCTCCAACGTACCGCCCAACTGGTGGGTATTGCTGACGAGTTGTCTCGTCCGGTATGCCGCCTGTCCAAAGCCCAGCGGTTTCAAGTAGCTCTGGCCCGGGCCCTCGTTGAACAGCCGGCGGTGCTGCTCATGGATGCTCCCCTGTCTATCTTAGGCGTCAAAGCCCGCAGCCGTATGCGTTCGCTATTAGTTGACCTGTTGCATCAGATATCTGTGACCTCAATATACACTACCCACGACCAGGAAGAAGCGATGGCCATGGGTGACCGGGTCCTGGTAATGGGGGCGGGCAAGGTACAGCAAATCATCACCCCCGCGGAGCAGGCATGAATACGGAAGCAAGCGAGCAGGAAAAGAACCAGGTTGAGGAGATTGCCCGGCCAGAGGGGCTAACCAGCCGGATAACCTGATAGCATAATGGTCAAGCAGCGTTTAGCCTCATGATCCCGGCGGATGGTCAACCAAAGCTGTTACTGCACGTGTGTTGTGGACCATGTGCCACGGCAGTGATTGAGCGCCTCAGACCGCATTCTGAGCCGGAATGCTTTTGGTATAATCCCAACATTCAACCCAAAGCCGAGTATGAACGGCGATTGGCAGCTATGCGCCGAGTCGCGGAGGCGATGAACGTGGGTCTTATCCAGGCCGACCGCGACGAGCAGGGATGGGAGCAGGCCGTAGCTGGCTACGAGGATGCTGCGGAGGGTGGTCCCCGGTGTGCCATTTGCTTTGAATACCGCCTGCGGCGAGCCACACAATATGCCGCCGAGCATGGATTTACCCACCTGGCTACCAGCCTGGCGGTGGGTCCGCATAAGAACATTGATGTTATCAACGGAATCGGCGAACGCTTAGCCGAGAGGTGGGGGCTGACGTTTGCAGCCGAGGACTTCCGCAAACAGGGTGGATTTGAGTGTAGCGTACAGCTCAGTCAGAAATTAGGACTGTACCGGCAGAGCTACTGCGGCTGCCGCTTTAGCCGCCGGGCGTAAGCAGCGAGAAGCTATCCAGCCTGCGTACTGGGAGCGATACTGAAGAGGAACCTTGTCAGCCTAATATGACGTTATAAATAATGATGCCTCAATAGTGGAGTGCTACTGGAAAAATGGAGTGAGTATGACTTGAAGACCATCATAGAGCGGGCTGTAGTCATCGGGATCATAGGTATCACCGGTATTCTGCTGGTGGGCTGTCGGGCAGGCGAGCGCCTTGGGCCTTTGCATAGCGATGATCAGGAAGCCACTCAGCCCTCGCCCGAGGAACAGGCCGAGGCCAAGACCAAAGCCCAACAAGAAGCGCAACAGCTCCTGGAGAAGATCAAGCAGGGGGCAGAATTCGCATCCTTGGCTAAAAAGCACTCGGCTTGTCCCAGCAAGGAGAAAGGCGGTGACCTGGGTTGGCAGAAGCGGGGAGAGTTAGTCAAGGAGTTCGAGGATGTCGCCTTTAGTCTGGAGCCCGGGCAGATGGCTGATGAGGTGGTGGAGACCGAGTTCGGTTTCCATATAATTGAGGTAACTGACCGGCGCAGCGATGAGTCAGGCGAGCCCGAAATCAAGGTGCGCCACATTCTGATAATGTCCACCCAGTTCCTGGCCCAGACCAGTGAGGAGGACACCCAGCAAGCTGCGGAGCACGATCACCCACCGAGACCTCCAGAGAAACAATTCCCCGGAATGCCCGGCACTATCAAACCTGAGATGCCCGACTGGTCCGAGGCTATTGCTGATATTCACAGCAGCGATGAGCTCACAGCAATGTCTGGGGCGCGATCACTGACTCGTTTCCTGAACGACGGTACGCCCGAGCAGAAGGCCCGGAGTAAGAAGGAATTGCTGAGGGCCACCTATCATAACCAGCCCCTAGTGGTAATGACCGTATGCCATATACTGGGGAGCCGGAGCAGTGAGCCGGCTGTGATCGGTAGACTTCAGGAGTTGCGCACTCACTCCAACTCTGAGATCAGTGTTGTTGCCACTGATGGGCTGACTAAGCTATACGCCAGTACTAATAATATATCTGGGCTGATAGACCTGCTGGGTATCGATAGGAGCGACGCCTCGGCCAAGGCGGCTCTACAACTGACGATAATTGGCCGCGAGGTGGTACCCAAGGTAATCCAAGTACTACGTACCAGCCCAGCGCCAAAGCAACGCCACGCCGCAGCCACGGTGCTGGCTATGGTCTGCGCCGGTACCAATCCCCAGCAGGAGGAATTTGCCGCTTCGGCCAAGGCGACACGGCATGGATGGATGGCTAAAACAGAGGAGTTGCCTGCTGACTTGCGCACTCTACTGGTATTTCGCGATGCCCTATTAAATGACAGCTATGCCCCAGTACGCGAGGTGTGTGCTCAAGGTTTAGGTTATCTGGGCGCCCCAGCGGCGGCTCCTACCCTGGCCGAGGCCCTCAATGATCCAGTGGATACAGTGCGGCGCCGGGCCGCAGCCGCCCTAATTGCCATTCCCGCCAAGGCGGTCCAGCCTGCCTTGGAGAAAGCGGTACGGACTGACAGCTCCGCCGCCGTGCGCCGGTACGCCGCCGAAGCATTAGGTTGGATAGGGGATTCATCGGTAGTTCCTGCTCTGATTGATGCCGCCCAGGACGCCGATCCCGATGTGCGACGCTATGCGGCGGCTCAACTGGGGCGGATGGGCGATCCCCGGGCGGTAGATGCTCTGGTACGGTTGTTTGACGATCCTATTGAGGATGTCCGCTGGGCGGCAGTAGTAGCAGTAAGTAAGCTGCGTGACCCACAAGCACGCCGCGCCCTAATTGCGGCTTTAGACGACTCCTCGACCATGGTTTCGAACGCTGCCGAGCACGGACTGCGCAAGCTGGGTATTGCTCAACGCAAAGCTACAGAGTTCGAAAAGTAAGCCTAATTATCCTCGATTCAGGCTGCAGGGGCCGGCCCGTTGATGGTTGAAGAGCTTGCCAGTTTACCTTGGATGCAGGAATTGCACAACTGTCAATTATGTGAGTGGCGGTGTGGGGTGGATCGCCTGGCAGGTGAAGTGGGGGCCTGCCGCATCGGACTACCCCAGATAGCCTCCCGCAGTTTGCACCCAGCTCCCCCCAAAAGCTATACGATATTCCTGGCTGGCTGCAATCTGCGGTGCTTGTTTTGCCAGAACTGGGATATTGCCCACTTTCCTGACTCAGGTGGACGGGTGGACGGCTGGTGTGACCCCGCCCAATTAGCCCACGAAGCAGTCCAAGCGTTGCAGTCACCAGCCGGACAGTTAATGGGAGCTGACCGTCTATTCTTCTCGGGAGGCTCTCCGACTTGCCGCCTGCCCTACGTGGAGCAAGTGGTCTACGAGGCGCGCCAGATCAATCCTGACACCAAAGTCAATTTTGATACCAATGGTTTTATGACTCCCGCCAGTCTACAGCGAGTGCTGGAGTTTACTACCTCCATCACCTTTGATATTCGGGCAGTTGACGAACAGGTTCAGCGGGCCTTGAGCGGTGCTTCAAGTAACCCGGTGCTGAGAAACGCGCAAACTGTAGCCCAACATCCGGACAAATTATGGGAGTTTCGGGTGCTGGTAATCCCCAGGATCAATGAAGAGCAGATTGAGCCTATCTGTCAGTTCTTGGCTGACCTTGACCCGGGCTTGCCCCTATGTTTCTTAGCCTTTCGGCCCAACTTCGTGCTTGAACAGCACCCGGGGGCCAGCCTGGACTTGATGCACCGCGCGGTCAGTATCGCCCGTGACTGTGGGCTGCGTGAAGTGCATTGGGCTGGTCACCCCGGCCTGTCGGGCACTTCTGTGCAGGGCCACTGCGCGGGGTATTCGGTGGCTGGCGCCCAGCTGGCTGGCACCTATGGCCAGGCGGCTGGCTGCGTCAATCATCCTCGTGACTGTGGAAGCTGCCCCCAACGGCACGACTGCCCGGTAAAATCGTATCAACCCAGTCGCCGCACGTAGCCGTATCGGCAACCGGACAGAAGGTCCATTATCACGGGAAGCGGAAAGCTAACAGCACAATATTTGGTTGCGGGATAATCCAATCATGGCAGTCGCATTATCTGTTTTAGCATACATCGGAATTGTAGTCTTTGTCCTGGTGCTTATTGTGGGCGTCTTGGCCACTTTATTGGGCTTGCCGGGGACAGTGCTGATATTGGTGGATGTTTTTGTCTATTCAGCGATCCATGGCTTCGCCCAACCACCGTGGTGGTTATGGTTGATATTATTGGGTATATCAGTAGTAGCCGAGACCAGTGACAACATTCTGAGCATGATAGGCGTAAAGAAGTTTGGTGGTAGTACCAAGACCAGCCTATGGGCATTGGGAGGAGGAGTGGCCGGCGCCATTATTGGTGGACTTTTGTCCCCCCTCTTCGGCCTGCTGGGGCCACTGGGAGTCATCCTGCCGCCTATCGCCGGTGCGTTGATAGGTGGATACTTCGCGGGATACTACTGCGAGCTGCGGCAGGGCAAATCACCCCCCGACGCCCGACGAGCGGGGTGGGGGGCAGTGGTGGGCCGTCTCGCCGGTGGCCTTATGAAAGCCCTGTTAGCCTCAATAATGGTCGCTCTTATCCTCTGGGCGGTGTTGTAGCGCCGACCTCGTGGTACAGATAGTTGGGCTACAGGTCTGGACCTGTGATGAACTGTATCCACCCAAATCGTTCAGGCACATGAAAGTTGCGGGCTCCGGTCGGCGACCAGGCGCTGATTTCTTCGTCAGGTTCATCCCAGTTGTGAATACGGTACAGATTGATACGCCAGCATTCCCCACTGCGGGGTAGCTGGCGTGTGGCTGTAGGTACTGCCCGGAAAGGAATGGCCATCTCTACCGTCCAGCAACGGTCGCTGTCATAAGGCTCATTAATGGTTCCATGTCGCTCCACCGCCGTAGCCAGATCACGAGGATTATAGGCATTGTGAACCTGAAAATGCTCTCCATCATTGAAAATACGTGAGTCAAAAAGGGTATTTAACGGACTGACATCGGTTTCCCAATACTGAAAAGGACTGGCCCCCTCTTGGAGAAAAACCTCAAAACACTGCTCACTGTATACCGCGGCATCGCGGCCGGTAAGTTCACTGCGAATATCGGTCTCGTAGAGGCGAGCGGCGACATACAGATAGTTATTATCCCATCGCATCCTTACCGTCGTGCGTTGTTGAGGCCGCCCGGCCGCGATACACTCCCATAGATAAATCCGCGGAGTCTGTCGCCACATTGGCTCGCTGAGCAAGCCATCTATTTGGGGAGGAGAGGACGTTCGCAGACATTTATACTTGGGCAATTCGGGTAAGGTCTTCTCTGATTTCGGTTGTGCCAGGAGTGGGCCGGATAGAGCTAAACATAGTACTAACACCGAAAGCATCCGCATAGCGTATACACCTTCCTTATGTTATGATCAGCTAACCGACAGCTTCGCCTTACGCTTGTCATTGTTAACTATTCTGTATGGCCAGCTCCAGCACCTTCTTTACATAACTCGCATCGATGAACCTTTGTAAGATTCAAGTGTCTATAAACTCAGTAGGACGACAAGCATATGTAAATAAGTTTAAGTGTGAAGAGGAGGTAGATAGTGACTGAGTCAGTCATCCAGTGGATAAAATGGCTTATCGTCTTGATGGTGCCAGCTATTGTGGTCGGCAGTGTTACACTTGCTGCACAGACAGTTACTTCTGAAGGCGTACGGAATCGCATATCACAGAAAATTCGCAGCAAGTACCAGGTCAAAAACCTGCAAATCCAGGTGCTACCGTTCACTTCTGATTATTGGACTCAGCGCGGCCGCTTCAAGGCTATTGTTATATCCGCTGATATACTCACCCGAAAGAGCACAAGTATCCGCAATATCTACGTGAAGGCTTTTGACGTCACCCTGGACATCCCCAAGCTGTACGAGGAGGGTGACATTGAGACTACCTCGCGGCGCAGCACGGCGCTATCGGCTCGGCTCTACAAGAGCGACCTGAACAAGCTGCTGGCCAAGAAGGAATCTGGGGTCACTAACCTCCATATAGAATTCGAAAACAACCGGCTGGTGCTGACCGCTACCTACCAACTAATCTTCGGCCACAACTTACGGATGGTGGGCCGGTTGGAATTGAAGGACCATCGGCGCGTTGACTTTGTACCCACGGCAGCTTCGGCCAATGGTATCCCGCTGCCCGCGGGGCCGCTGCGCCAGGTGCTGAGCAAGCTAAACCCCCTCATTGACTTCCACGAACTTCCCCTGCAACCTCGAGTAGAGAAAATTGAGATCCGTGACGAGTATATCCTGGTGACAGGTTAGCCAGCTCGTCATCACCAACCGGAGAAGGAATCTCCACTTACATAGAGAAATCTACCCGACGATCATTGCTGGTGCGAGATGTGAACTGCAGAGGTGGAGAACCAGCCGCCCGGTATAATCAATCCCGACCAGTAAGCGTGGTTGGCCAAGTAACTTCTACATAGAAAGTCCAGAGAGTCGTTGTTGGGGGGCTGTGCTCCTGGATAGCAGATGTGTAAGCGGAATAACCAAGGGAGCAACTAATGAGGACCACGGGATGAGGTGGTAATAAATTGTCACCCCCAACCCCAGCGTCCCTACCCAGCCGCGGTATTATTGTGCCGGTGCTAAGCCGACGACAAGAGGTCTGGTTGATAATACTGGTGGCGGTAGCGGTGCGCTTCATAGACTTTACCGCCCCCTATACCAGTGTCCACTGGATTAAGCAGCTTCAGCTTGCCCCCATTGCCAAGAACTTCTATCACCACGGCTACAATATCTGGTGGCCGGAAACCGACTACAGCGCTGACCAGCCTAACTACATAGAGATAGAATTTCAACTGGTTACCTGGCTGGCGGCCTTACTGTACAGTATTTTCGGCATTCATGAATGGGCAGGGCGGCTGGTAGCTATCGCTTTTAGCCTGGGCGCGATGGTCCTGATGTACAGGCTACTGCGGCTGCATCTGGGGGAGCGGCCGGCAGCCTTTGGCCTGCTTTTCTTTGCCTTCGCCCCTTCCCACTGGTATTTTAGCCGGGTGCTGATGAGCGAGCCGGCTATGATTTTCTTCTCGGTGGCCTTGGTGTACTGCTTCTCGCTGTGGCTCAACAATAAGCGTCCTGTGTATTTCATCGCCGCACTGGCCAGTGCGATGCTGTGCTTCCTGGTCAAGCTGCCCACGCTGTATCTGACAATCCCGTTGCTGTTGCTGGCCTACCGCAAGTACGGCTGGTCCTTATTGCGCCAGCCGTGGCCGTATGTATTTGCTGTTTTGTCGGTGGTCCCGGCGGCAGTTTATTATCATCACGCCTATGTGGACATTGGTAGCCAGTACTTTACGGTAGGCGTGGGTTTCGGTGGCGGGATGTGGTTCTCAGTAGGGGACTTCCTGCGGCCCGGTAATTACTCCCTCATCCTCAATCGGCAGCTGAAGGATCACCTGACCGCGGTCGGTTTAGTGCTGCTGCCCCTGGGCTTGGTCGCGACCAACAATGGTAGATTTAGGTGGAATTTATTCCACGTGTGGCTGGGGGCAGTGCTGTTATACTTCATAATGGTTTCCGGCGGTAATCTTAGACAGACCTATTACCAAATACCGATGATACTGCCCGCCGCTGGGCTAATTGGGGTGGGATGGGATAGGCTGAGCCGGATACCAGGCATCTCGCGGGCCGGGGTGCTGGTGCTGGTTATCATTTTTCTGGTTTTGGCGGCCTGGGGGGCCCAGCCTTTCTTCGAGCGTTATGAACCAATACTGGCGGCAGCCCAGAGACTGGATCAAATAGATCCGGCCCAGCAGCCGGTGATTATATTCCCTCCCGGCTATGGGTGCCTGTACTACTTTGATCGGCCGGGCTGGGTAGGCCGGGAGGGTTTCGGCAAGCCTCCCGGCGCTGTCTCGCCGGTGGATATTCCCGGGCCGGAGTACATCACTAATCGCATTGACCGGGGCGCCCGTTGGGCTGTGTATTTCGATACCACTGGCCCGGGCGCCCGCCCGGATCTTAAACAGCATATAGAAGATAATTATGCAACGGTCTTTCGGGGTGAGGGTTATACGATCTTTGAACTGAGCCGCTAGTCTCGGCTATGCACCCCAGCGCGGCGATGTTATGAGACTTCCCCTACGCGATAAGGCATGGGGCCCACGGAGATAGTTGGTACAGTTATGGCTATCAAAAACGTCGTAATAATTGGTGGCGGTATCTCGGGATTAACTGCTGCCTATGAGCTGACCAAGCGCGGTCACCATGTCACCGTGCTGGACCGTCGGGAAACATTAGGTGGCCTGGCCCGCTCGGTGCAAATAGGCGATCGGGATATCGAGCGCTACTACCATTTCATTTGCGGCGGCGACCAGAGCCTGATAGAACTCATCGCTGAGCTGGGGCTGAGCGCCAGACTCCACTGGCGTCCGGGAAAGACCAGTTATTTTGTCCAGGGGCGGATATATCCGTTCACTACTCCCCTGGATTTGCTGGGCTTTTCGGCCATCAGTTTACTCAGCCGGATCCGCTTTGGCCTGCACGCGGCGCGCTGTCGGCGGATGAGGAACTGGCAGGACATTGAGCACTTGACGGCTCAAGAGTGGCTACTGGATACTGTTGGCTCTGAAGCCTACGAGGTGATTTGGCGGCCGCTGCTGCAAATCAAGTTTGGGCGCTACTATGATCAGGTTTCCGCTCCGTGGCTGGGGCACCGTCTCCACCGCTTCTCCCAGTCGCGCCATAGCCTGTGGCGTCCTGAGCAGCTCGGCTACCTGGAAGGCGGCTCCCAGGTCCTAATTGATGCGCTGGCCGAGTTTATTATCGCTGGCGGGGGGAAGATACACCTGAATACGGCGGCTACGGGGATAGTCCAGCGGAAAGGAAGAGCGGCGGCCGTAAGTGGAGCGGGGCAGCAGTGGGCCGCTGATGCCGTAGTCAGTGCCATTGCTTTACCTGATCTGGTGCCGCTACTACCCTCATCGGTCCCTGACTACCGGCAACGGCTGGCCAGTATCAACTTCGTGGCAGTGCGGTGCCTGCTGCTGGTCCTTGAGCACAGCCTTAGTGACAGCTTCTGGACCAACATAAATGACTCGCGCATTTTCTTCAACGGACTGATTGAGTACTCTAATCTCAATCCCTGGCGCCAATATGGTGGAGCAGAGATAGCTTACATACCCATATATATGCCCGCCGATGAGGAGTTGTTTGTGTGGCCACAGGATGATTTGACCGAAAGCGCAATTGGCTGCCTGGAGATAATCTGCCCCCAGTTTGAACGCTCCTGGATTCGGGAAGTCATCGTTACCCAGGACCTGCATGCCCAGGCGATATGTCCCCCTGGGTTTAGCCAGCGTATGCCAGCTCCGGCTGCGCCTCTGCCGGGCTTATACGTAGTAGATTCTACCCAACTTTACCCTTCGGATCGTTGTCTGAGTGGAATGATTGGCTTAGCCAGAACCGTGGGGCATATGATAGACAGCCAGTAAGCCCCTACCACCACGGCGCGCCCACTCGCAGCCGCCGCAGTATATCCCAGTATGCCCCCCGGGCGCCGGCCGCAATAGCTTCCACCAGCAGGGCGTTGTCATCATAGTCGTAATCACTCTGCTCGTCCTGGCTGCCACCGAAGAAGAATCGCTCGTCCCCGCCGACCAGTTCGGTCAGATAGCCGGTAGCTTCCTCCACTGAGCCCAAGTCAGCCGACAAGTAAAAGGCCGGCTGGGCGAAATCAGGATTGTCAGCAATATTCCCGCGCAAGTGGGGACTGTCGGCACCCTCCGCAACGACCAATTGGGCTAACTTTGTGTCGGAGTATATGCGCACCCCCAGGGATACTCCCACGCAATCAGGCTCACACTTTCGGACAAACGCAACGGTACTGACCACTGACTGCTTGGTCTCTCCCGGCCCCCCGATGAGCAAATCAAGCATAAAGGTGATGCCGACCTGGCGGCATATTCGGGCCGTTTCCTGGGCCTGGTCGGGTGTGAAGCCGCGGCCCAGATTCTGCAGAATACGGGCATCGCCACTATCCAGCCCAAAATCAATCCCCATACACCCCGCCTCTTTCATCAGGGCAGCCAGATTCGGGGAGAAAGGCTGCGGGGCCAGGTAGGCATACCAGTGCACCTGCCCGCCTAATTTGCGGCTGATGATTTCCTGGCATACCGCCTCCGCATGGGAGGGAGGCATATTGAACTCGCTGTCGCACAGATGCAGCCAGTCAATGCCCATATCCACCGATCTCTCCAGCTCATCGGCCACCACTTGCGGTGGCCGGAGGCGAGGTCGGCGTCCTTTACTGTGGAGGTCGGCACAGTAGATACATTGACCCGAACAACCGCGTTTGGTCTCCAGATTACCCTGGCCGCCCGCGCGGAAATAACGGGGATAATCCAACCAGTCCCGAGGCAGGTAGGGCCCAGTCTCCATCGGCGGCCAGGCCGGCGGTGCCAGGGCGAGATCGTCATCTGCCCACCGTACCAGGCCCGCAATATCGGTCAATGGCTCTCCGCTTTCCAAAGTGGCAATTAGCTCTACCACCGGTCCCTCCCCATCGCCAATAATGCCGAAATCTGCACCGGTGCGGCGCAGAATCTGGCGCGGCATTACCGAATACCCGGCTCCCCCCAGAACAATGGGAGCATCGGTCAAATCCCGCAGCGTCACGACCAGCTCACTAAGGTCAGGGAGGTATGAGTGGTGGCTGAGCAGATAACAGTTGTCCGTATTGCGCACCGAGACTCCGACCAGCCGCGGTGCACGGGCAGCAAAGTACTCCGCTAAAGCCTCACTGATATCATCAGCAAAGCAAAGGTCTAATACCTCTACCCGGTAGCCGGCCTGCGCCACCGCCTCCGCTACATATTCTATACCCAGCGGGGCTACCGCCGGCTTGGCTGTATTCGGGTTTATGAGCAGAAGGTCACAGTCCATTCGCAGAGACACTCACCTCAGCAGAGACGTCTTCTTATTCACGATCTGGTTGACAATATCGGCCAACTCACATAGGATGATAACACGAAGATGACAAAAGTTCCACCGCCAGATGGGCTTTGACTGGTTCTTATTTCTGTGATTTTACTCCGATGGTGTAACCAATTATGTTTATGAAACCCGCGATGGGCAAGTTCTTTACTCTCACTGTCGGTCTACTGGTAGCACTGCTTCTGGTTACCGGCTGTAACAACCAACCCGCTGGAGATGGCCCAACCCCACCACCACCGACACCTGAAAATTCTGCCCCCGATGAACCAGCAGCGGCTAACGAACAAGCGGAAATGATCGCGGTAGATTCGGGCAGCTTTGACAAAGAGGTATTACAGGCAGATAAGCTGGTAGTGGTAGACTTCTGGGCAGAGTGGTGTGCGCCGTGCAAACTGATTAAGCCTATCCTACAGGACCTGGCGCAGGAGTATGCCGGCCGAGTCAAGTTCGTCTCCCTTGATATAGACGAAAGCATAGACATTGCCCAGCGATATAAGATTCGGAGCATCCCGTGCTTAATTGGCTTCAAGGACGGCGCCGAAGTTGATCGCCTGGTGGGGTCCCGTCCGAAGGAGTACCTAAGGTCCTGGATAGATCAAGTCCTGCAAAAAATTGGGTAACCTGAACCTGTGGGCTGTCAATATACCATCCGTAGGCGGCCCCAGAAGTCAGGGTCACGATCATAGGGCACTTGGGGAGGGCAGCTCCAGAGCTGGCGGCCGGCGGCGGTATCGTGGATGAGGTAGTTGAAGCCCAGTTCCACTCCCACCTGGGGCTCAAAGTCACTGAGTATGTCGGTCCCCAGCCCCACGCGCAGCAGATACTCCTCGTCTCCTTGGTCTACCCAGACATCTATGGCCTCGGGATCGGCAAGTGAAGGACGCTGGCGAGCGCGGCGAATATGCTGCTGCCAGGCCAGCGGTTCATCACAGCCCGGAGCACCGGGCAGGATGACGAAGTGGTAGCAGTAGCGGGTGGGTCGGTGGCCGGAATAGTCCGGTTGGGTATCCACCCACAATTGCATTCCGTCTCCTGACTGGGGGCGGCGGCGGTTGCCCACAATCGGCCCTTCCTTGTCAATGCGGGCTGCAACATATAGACCGTCTTCATTCCAGGCCACATAGACCTCAGCAAATGACTGGCTGCCGTCCAGCTCACCCAGCGGAGGCAGTGGTGGGCCCCATTCCTGCGGTGCCAGTGACCACGGCTCAGTGATGTAGGGGCAATCAGCCGTCACCGCTAATAGCAGTCGGCAAGGAAATAACATAAGGCTCATCAGTCCTCCTCTAATCCCTTCATCCGCAAGTAGCCCTGGTAGCAAGTATCCAGAAACTGGGCGAATGCCCGACTCTGCAGGTCGCGCAGTTCGTGTATTTGCAGGGCCACCCGATCATAGTCGGCGGCCCGGGTATGCACCCGCACCCGCGCCCCCTCGCCATATTTGGGTAGATCCTCAATGTCGTTCCAAGTCGGCAAGCCCAGGTCCTGGGCCAGTTCAGCTTCGTCAAGCAGGCCCTTCTCCGTGTGAAATTGAAGATCCAGATACCACTTTTTGTCAGTACGGGCCCGGGCCCACCAGCCGATGGCTTCGGGAACACTAAACTTAACGTAGTCAGGATATTGCCAATCCTGCTCAGGAGGTTTCGGGAGCTGCTCAATCAACTCACGAAGCACTATCAGCACCTCGCCCTGCCAGGCCCGCTGTTCACCGGCGCTGGTTTTACGCTGCTCAGTATGCCAGGCGATAGGATCGCGCTCCCACGGAGTGAGCACGTCCTCGCCTATCTGCACCTTGGGGGCTTTCGTGCCGATCGGCTTCCGCTCGTCCACCGTCAAGGCTTCTCGGTCACACTTAGGGCTGTCCTTGATCGCCTGGGCCAGATACGGAGCAGTGACCGACCGGCGATTGCGAGCGACTTGCTCCGGTGGCCCGCTGGCTACTAAATAGCCGCCATCTTCTCCCCCACCTGGTCCCAGATCAATCACGCAGTCAGCCGTCTTTATCACATCCAGATTATGCTCAATCACTACCACCGTGTGGCCGGCATCCACCAGACGGTTCAGGACCCGTAGCAGCTTGATAATGTCGGCTGGATGCAGGCCGGTGGTAGGCTCATCCAGCAGGTACATAGTGGAGTTGCGGCTGGGTTTGACCAGCTCGCGGGCCAACTTGACGCGCTGGGCCTCGCCACCTGACAGGGTAGGAGCGGCTTGCCCCAAGGGTAGATAGTCCAGGCCCACATCACACATAATCTGCAGCATGCGCTGCAGACGAGGGAAATTGGCGAATAATTCACGAGCTTCGCCCACTGTCAGTTCCAGAATGTCGGGGATAGTTTTGTGCTGGTACTTAACCTCCAGAGTCTCGGGCTTATACCGGCGACCGTCGCATTCCTCGCAGGTGACCCAAACCGCCGGCAAAAAGTGCATATCAACCCGCACCGCCCCCATGCCCTGGCATGTCGGGCAACGCCCGCCCGCCTTGTTGAAGCTGAACCAGCCAGCCGTGTATCCCCGCAGGCGGGCTTCAGGCAAACTGGCGTAGAACTGGCGAATCAAGTCAAATATACCTACATAGGTGGCCGGATTGGAGCGAGGCGACTGACCGATGGGAGCCTGGTCAATATTGATGACTTTCTGCAGATGCTCGGTCCCCAC
>SDBT01010001.1_pt1 | contig 15354 bp, 26 predicted proteins | sample 2277101 | NCBI WGS metagenome assembly SDBT01 (sample SAMN10404973, study PRJNA504765) | marine sediment metagenome | isolation source: marine sediment core GS10_PC15, 103 cmbsf | place: Arctic Ocean: Southern Knipovich Ridge | collected 2010 | reverse complement strand
ATATGGACAAAATCTACACTGAAAGAGAAAAAGAAAAGAAAATTTATAAACCACCAATGATAAGAGAAAAAAGAATCAAAAGTGAGTTTGAGAAAGATTTTGGAAGGAGGTAATATGAGTCTTAAGGTAGAAATCTATAATGCTATTAAGAGTCTCAATGGCAAAGTCCTTACTTGTGAACAGCTCGAAGTTATCTGTAGAAAACGTGGAAGGAAGATTTCCAATGCAGAAAGGAGATTGAGGGAGTTAGTGGCGGAGGGCAAAGTAGAAACTCTTATGAGTAGTAAGCACCATATTACCGGATACTATCATAAAGAAGTAAGTTATCCTTCTCAGTCTAAGTTGGGGTTTGCACAGTGAAACATCGAGGTAAAGTTGAGAATGGATTGCTGATATTGTTTGATAAGCATTTATTCAATATCTACCTAAAGACTTTTGAGGGTAAGCACATTGATTTGATTATCAAGTTGCCCCACCGGCCACGTAATCTTCCACAGAATGCTAGACATTGGGCACGAATGGCCTTTGCTGCTAATGCCCTGGGAGATAGAACCCCTGAAGAATTGCACTTTGACTTCAGGAGCCTATTCCTCACAGATAGAACTAAGACTCCGCCCCGGATTAAAAGCTCTACTGAGCTGACCACTAAAGAATTTGGTATATGGGAAGAAGAAATAGACAGAATATTAGCAGAACAAGATATTGTTGTGCCTGAACCAGAGGAGTAAATATGAATTGGTTAATGTATATTGGTGGAGGTTTTCTGTGTTCTTGTTGGGATAAAAAGGAGAAAAAATGAAGAAGATATTTTGGATAATGCTTATATTTATTGTAGGATGTCAACCTGTTAAAACTCAACGAGAAAAAGAATTAGACTTTGCCACAAAGGTATATCAATGTATGCACTATTGCAATGCTGTATATTCATTTGAAGACTGTAAGGAAGGTTGTTTCAGTAAAAAAGAGGGAGACTAATGATTAAAGCAATACACGATACTCTTATAGTCAAGAAATCTTACGAACTTGAATCAAAGCTGGTCATAATTCCCAAAACAGCACAGAAATACAGCGCGTATGACGGAAAGATAAAGTATGAAGTTGTCTCAGTTGGCACTGACTTTCCCTACGACGTTAAAGCTGGGGACACAATCGAGATGGTTAGACACGAAGGGAAAAAGTTTCTTTTTGATGGCGAAGAATATTATAAAGTTAAAGAGCGATGGGTTTTAGGAATTTATAGTAAAGGTGGAGATTAGGAGGGTGAATGATAAAAACAAAATTATTAGGAAAGCATAAAAAGGGTTGTCTTTCTCTCAAAAATTATAACACAAGAATTTGGGATACGCCTTGGGCTTATCTTAAAAAAGCTGTTTGGTTAGATAAAAGTGGAGGTAAGAGAGGAAGGTTCCATAAATATAGATGGTGGATTGTTATATGCAATGACTCTGATTGTGATGCAAGAATCTTAGTTAAGGAAGATGATATATTAAACCAAATTTCGAGGTGAAATAGTGAGTAAAAAGATAAAATTATGCAAAGTATTACAACCATTACAGATTACTAAGGATTGCTGGGTATATCTTAATCCAAGAAGTATTGATGTGTGCGTTAAGTTTATAAGTGAAGTAAAAGTAATCAAACTAAAGCTGTCAACTATAGAACCATTTATGAGATAAGGAGTAACCTATGACCAAAACAAAAGATACGATTGAGGGGTTAGAGAAGTTGATAAAGAGTAAGAAAATTGTGTATAAAAGTTTACAAAATTTAGCTCCGATAACTATGGAAGGGGTAAACCAGGATATTCAGTTTATCTCCCAAGCAATAGAATGGGGCAAGGCATTAGACCAAGCTGAAGGGGAGTTGCCGGAGAAGAAAGAACACATAACCCATTGTGATTATTGGGCAAAGGAACGGTCTTGCGATTGCGATTGTGGAAGTGAAGATTTCAACGATGGTGTAGCCATAGCCCAACCAATCCTAGCAAAAAAGATATTGGAGTGTGAGGAGTTGGAAAAGGAACTAGGAAAACAAGAAGATTATGGTTGTAAACTTGAAGAACAACTCCAATCCATCAAGGATAAGCTGACGATGGAGAATGTAGAGAAAATAATAGATTCTAATAATGAATTTCCAAATCTATCACTTGAAACATTTAGAGAACTAACTACTGCAAAGTTATTAGCTTATAACCCGAAAAGATTAGCCCAAGCACTAATAAAAGAAATTGGAGGTGGGGAATGTTGAGAGTTAATCTTGAATTAAAAAATCCTAAGTATTGTAACGGCTGTAAATGGATAAGGTCGCCAAAATACTGTCCTACTTGCGACTTTTTTGATGATGTAAAATTATGGAAAGAGTTGGTAAATGGTACGCTCAGTGGAAAAATTCATAGACCAAAAAAGTGTACAGATAAGGACAGGAGATAAAATGAAAATAAACTCTATTATTAAGGTGGAGAAGAAAGAGATAAAGCTGATTGAATGCAAAATAGCAAATATTCTTGTTGTTTTGGTTTATGGATTTCATAATTTAACAGACAAACAACAGGACAAAAGACTTATTGAAACTGCAAAGGTTATCCAACCCCTAAACCTCATAGGCAACAAGGAAATAACTTTGGATGTGGACTCTTTAGAGCAACAACTTATAAGTTGTATTATGAAGTTTGACTCAAGTGAGTTGCAAGGAATACCTACAAACTTTTTACCAAAAACATTGGATTTGGTTTTTATAAGAAAAAACATAGAGTTATTTATGCCCTTTGTTAAGTTTATAGCCCAAGCTCTAAAAGCCCAAGAGAAGTCAATTATCGTGGAAATAACTGGAGAGTAATATGGAGAGCAAAGCTGAGAAATGGACAAAATACAAAAAGGAAATGTTTAGAAAATATCCTTGGAAAAAATCATTACATAATATTTCAACGAGACTTGCACCTTCTGGTAGATATTATAAACGAATAAAAAGCTTTATAACTGCTGACGAATTAAAGTATCTTTGGTTTAGGGATAAAGCATACCTTCTTAAACAACCAAGTTTAGATAGAATAGATAACGATGGGGATTATACTTTAGAAAATTGTAGATATATTGAAAGAACAGAAAACACTTTAAGGGGTATAAGAAAACCCATCTGGCAGATAAAAGGGAACTTTAAAAAACTATGGGAAAGTGGGACAGAGGCTGCCCGAATTACAGGAATAAACCAAGGGTCTATTTCGTCGGTAGCTAATGGTAAGCAAAGAATAACAGGTGGTTATTTTTGGAGGTTTGCATGACCAAAGAAAAACTTAAACCTTGTCCGTTTTTAGAAACAGAAAAAGAGTTAGGGCATAAGCCATACAGTTTTGAAGAAATGGGGATGTGGTATATACAATGCACCTGTGGGGCGAGAAGTCCAATATCACCTACAGAAGATTATGCAATCTCCGCTTGGAATAGGAGGGTGAAAGAATGAATTACAAAGTAGGACAGATAGTCTATGTATCTTGTGAAATAGTAGAAAAGCAAATTGACGGAGAACCTCAAGATATTACTCACGTGGATTATTTGGTGCGTCCATTATTAAGAGTAAAGGACAAGACATTAAAGTCTATGATGATTGTCTCACCAGAAGACATAAAGGAAGATAACGGATGATAAATGATAAGTTGAGGGAAATATTAGTAGACTATTATCATCGTGTTAATAATGACGAGAACAAAGGATTACCAACTATAAAAGCAATCTCCCAAATCAAAGCCTTAGTGAGAAAGAGTTTTGGAAGAAAGAAAAGTTTAAGTGGTAGATATGGAGATACATCTTTCCAACAACAACAAGATATAGGCTACAACCAACACATAGCTGAAATGAAGGAAAAATACAAATGAAAGACCATAGCGATCTAAACGACTTCAAGTGGTATGAGTGGGTACTCATTTACATTGTGATATTTTTTGTTATTGTTTATAGGTGGATTAGGAAAAACATAAGGAGGCTTTATGGAAGAAAATAAGGATGAAATAAGTTTATCAGAAATTGCTAGAGTTATCATCAGGCAACAAGGAATAATTGTATGTATACTCTTGATAGGGTGCGTTACTATCTTAGCCGTCAATAGTGCTCCAGTAGACAAAAGGTATGAGGCCGTGGGGTATTACAACGCTTTGCCGACCACACAGAAACATTTTCTTTTCTTTAATCTTGAGAAGGATAAGAAGTCGGCTAAACAGCTAATCCCAGAAGCTATATTAAAATACCCTACCGCACAGATTGGATATCCTTTAGAAGATACAGAAAGGTATATGAAAACTAATATATTATCTATTAAAACTACTGGAAAAACAGCGGAAGAGGCTAAAGAAAAATGCCAGAAGATAGCTGATACCTTACCGCTAAAAGAAGTTATGCCAATCCTATCTTCTGAGATACCTGATAGCAGGAAAAAGAAAAAAATTATAAAGGTTGGGATTATGTTTTTTATCGCCTCCATTTTATCAGGGTTCATTAGGGATTGGTGTCAAAGAAACAAGGAGAAATCATGAAAAGCCTAAGAATTACTTTTGGGGTTATGTTGGTTAATGTTTTACTGGGAGTTGGGTTAGGCGTATGCCTGTGTTTGCTGTCATTGTAGGGGAGAAATATGAAACTTAAAATTATATCTGGGATTATTGTAGGCTAGTTTATCTTGACTTGGATAGCTGGGGCGTTGTTGCAAGTGTGGGGTCTGCTTAAATTGATACAGGGGTAAGGTATGGAAACTCTATACGGAATTGTAATTCCTATATTGGCATTCTCAGGTGTTATTATCCAAGGGTGTTTTCCAAAGAAGAGATTTATTTGGAAGGTGGGGATTACTGTATTAGTGTCCGGTATTGTAATTTGGAGTGTGTGATGGATGATGTAAAATCCACAGTCCTTTATATCTTAGAAAAAGACTTAGATATTATGATAACCTCACTTGACCAAAAGCTAGAGCTTAGATGTTCACAAAAGGTTAGGTTGATTATGGGATTAGAAGATGACTTGCAGATAATAACACTTGACGAGGATATAGAGGGGCTTGATACTCCGGCTAAGATAATGGAGTATGTAGAAAGGAGGGCGAAAGATGAAAGGAACAATTTATAAGTTAGTAGCTATCGGTTATGATAGCCCGGAAGAGAAGCTTGAAGCGTTGCAAGAGTTTTCTAAAATAACAACTATTGACAAAACGAGAGTCTGGAATATTAAAAAGTGGATTGGCACTGTTGGTGTATACTTTAAAACTGGTAATAGGTTTAAGTTTAAAAAATGAAGCGAACTCCGTTAAACAGAAAGCTCTATAGACTTAAGCGAAGTAGATTGAAGCCAAGGTCTAGTAGGAGAATGCTAATAGACAAGTGTAAGGCTTTATTAAGAAAAATTCTAAAATCAGAAAGGGGCGAAAGAGATGAGTTTAATGGAAGACCCTCTGATGGCAGTCTTGGATTATTTCATATCATGCCAGAGGGAAGATACCCTCGGATAAGTCTTCATCCTCAAAATTTGATTTTAGCTAATTGGCACCCATATCATTACATATGGCACCATGATCCTCATAGAAAAGATGAGGTAGAAAGTAAGATAAAAAAACTTAGAGGCGACAACTACAAAGAAGAACTTTTAAAAATAAATGCAATTGCACCAAAACTTACAATGACCCAACTTAAAAATATTCATATTGTTTTAGAGATAGAAGTAGGAAATCTCAATAGTTAAGTTCTATCTTCTCCGGTTACAAATTCCACAGTTTTTGCCTTACCAATATCTTTAGGGGTGCAAGTCGAACACTTTGATTTAGTTTTACCTTGGTATAAATAAGGATATATAGAACTTATTCTATAATCATTCTCGCATACCAATTCCGAACAATAAAACTTTTCTCTATTTTGAAGTAAGTTTATAGGTGTTTTTTTGAACCACCCTTTAATTGTGTATTTAAAGCCAAGCCATACGATAGCCCACCAGTCATACTTAGATCCTATTCTATGATACATTCTTTTTCGTGAGGTCTCTAATCCTTTTATATATTCTTCGTGGTCTTTGAACGATTCCTCTTTTAGTCTTACTGCTTTTAGAATATAGCTTCTATTACCTATATACTTATCAATAGGAGTTTTGACTACCCCCTTTCCTAACGCCTCAATAACATATCCCCCAGAGTCTTCTTCTTCATATTGGCCAACATGGTTCCAAAAACTTTTTGTGAGGAAACGTATGCCAACGGATACAGGAGAGAAGCCTTTAGTGTGAAAAAGGATTTTATCACCGGGTTTAAGAAGCTTTGTGTTAATCAATGCATATTTTGGCATATTATATCTCCTAACTTAATTTTTCTTTTAGTTTTGCTTCTCCATACATAATAGCAGCTTTAATAATTAGCTCTTTTATTACTTTCTTTTTATCATCTGGTATAAGGTCAGGTATTTCTTCAATATCTTTCTTTATTTCTCCAATAACTGATATAAGCTTTTTAAGCAACATTATGTTTCCTCTTTTTTACCGCTCTATTTGTTTTATTTTGGTTTTTAATTCCATCACGGATAAGGAAGAAAAGCAAAGACCAAAAAAGAATAGGCATGATTGTTTCGGCTATAGACATAATTTTATTTTAAAAGTTTTAGTTCTTTAACTTTTTTAGTCTTTTTAGGTTTATCATAAGTCGTTGATACCCTTAGACCTCCAGACTTTAATAATGCATCAAACCCTTCCATTTCTCCAGCAAGCCAAGACATTAGATTTTGTATCTGTACCGGAGTAGCTCCTTTCATTTGAGATAGTGTATAAGATAATAGTTGGGTATAATTTAGAGGACCTTTGCCTTTGAAATCCCAAGTTACTGTTTTGCCTTTTAGTTTACCCCACTTAGGATCACCTTTTCTATAATATCCTTTACGAGTAGTTTTATATCTTCCTTTTTCTTTGTCTATACCAAATATTTCAGCAGCAGTTGTAAATCTTCTTCCGGCCCAGTCTACTCCTGTCATGGCCTCATGGAATACTCCATACAATATACTTCCCTTATGGTGTAGTGATCTGATGGGATGGGTTATGAATTTAATAGGGTCTCTGAAATGACCCAGAACAGAAAAATATTTTCGGTTTTCGGTTTTGCCACCTAACATTTTATAAAGTGCGGTGATATCAACGTCAGCCCATCTCATACGTCCTTCTTTCCAAGCACGTCTATAATTACGAGTCATCCTTCCCAAGAACCCTTTTCCTTCTGAGCTGTCTTCATCTAACCCAGATATTAAAGCATTACCTAATACTGTTAATATAGCTGCTTTAGTGAATATTCCCGACCAGAATTTACGGTAAAGTCTTGTCTCTTCGTCTCCACCAGCTTTAACAGCTTTTACCATTGTCCTGACATTAGACTCTGTCCAATCAGGCGCGAGTGCAAATAATCTAAATATATGCTGGACAGTAGGATTTCTTCCTAGTCGTTGGAGATGTAAACCTCCAAAGTCATCATTGATTAAATTAGCTACGTCCCTGGCAATATCATTAGGATCTCTGTCAGGATATTTTTTCAGCATATTTTTATATTCAATAATAAAAGACTTAGCTTTTAATCCTGCGCCAAACTCTCCAAAAAGGAAGTTGACATGGCTTTGTCTTAATTCTAAAACCTTATCTTTAGTTTTCCCAACAACTTTTATTTTATCAAGGTATTCGTCTAACTTAGATGTCTCTCTTAATAGTTCTTCATCCCAGTCTTGTTTTACCCCAAGAGTGAGTCCATTCCTTACCCCTAACATAACAAGAGGACTTTCTTCTTCGATTGCCTTTACCCCTTGTCTATATGCCTGCCTAACACTCATCTCATCCCATTGCTTATGATTTGTTCCAAAATAGTAGGATCTCATAAAAGCTAGGTGGTGGAAGAATGAACTTTGTAATATCCAAGCTTTTACAACAGCATTCCATTTGGTAGCAAAATCTATGATAGGGATTCCTTTTAGTTTCGATACTCCTAAGATATTGTTAAGATTTTTAGCCTGTTCCTTGGGCGCATATAAAGATCTTCTTTCAAAAAGATTGCCTTCCTCATCTCTAAAGAAATTCCTTCCATAGACTTTCCCGGTAGCCTCAACCTCAGGGGCTTTCCCGGCATGTTTCCATGTCTTGAAATTAGGGTGTTCTACCTGGACATATCCCTCGAATTGCTGAGTAGAAAGCAAAGGCTTACCCTCAACTGTTCTTAACTTCTTAAGAGTATTTATGAACTTTTTGTCTTCTATTGTTTTAACCATTTCCTCTTTTAATATCTGGAGATTACTAGTCGCTCCTTCTACTTTAAGAGTATAATCATTAGCCCATCCTTCTATGATAGTATCAAATGTCCGGGCTTTAGCATGGCGAGTAGTAGTCCCAAACTTACGGAATTTCTCTACCCCCTTCTTACCTTCAATATTCCAAATTCTGGCAGTATAATTATCTAAAACATTTCTTATTACCTCAGCATCTAAAGCTTCTACACCAAGATCTTTATAACTTTGGGCAATCTTGTTTGCTATCACTTGTATATTGTCAGGTAGATTTTGAGATAATTTTACGGTTTTTTGTTGCTCGGGAGTTAGTTTATCAAAGTATTGTGCACCATGACTAGGATTTCTTTTAGTGTCTATGTATATTTGAATTGCCTTATCATAGTCTTTTGCATCCTGATCGTATTTCTTCTTACCCAAAGCTTCAAGAGTTTCCTTCTGTAAGGCTCTCTGTTCTATCTTAGACTGCAAGACTCTCACGTCTTTTTCCCCTAACCATACATCCTTCTGCCTTTCGTACTGTATGGAGGCATCCATGCCTTCCCCTTCAGGGCCTTCAAAACCTACAATATCTGTTGGTGGAACTGCTGGAGGAGGCTCAGGAGCGTCTCCTATGAGTCTAGGAATACGCTTTTGAGGGGATATACCACCTTTAGGTCCTGGTTCGCCTATTGGTTCTTCTGTTGATTGTAATTGGTCTAAGGTTACTGATATTTGTTTACCTGATATATTTAATAAAGCCTTAGATCCCTCTATACTTATTATCTCTCCGATGTCTTTCCCAAACTTAACAATATCTCCCTTTGTAAATGGAATTGGAACTTGAGCTTTTCTAGCTAAAACTCCCTTAGCTAACTTTTCTGCTCCTCTTTGAATAGTAGTCGTTGCTTTTATCTTCTCGTAAGCTGCTTGATTATTAAGATACTTTCTTAAACCTTGTAAAGTTTTTCCTCCTGGTCTATCAGGATGATATTTTAGAGCATTAACTCTATAGGCTTGCTGTGCCTCAGCAAAACTTGCACTTGACTTTAATCCAAGTTCTTTATAAGCCATATCTAGTGGAGCTCTTCCCCACAAAGACCTTTCTTTCAAAAGTGTTTGTTGAATTCCTATTGGAAGTTTTTTAAATGCTCCTCTGGCTATTATAGGAATAACTTTTTGCATTACCCCCCAAGCTATAAAGGTTGAGGGTCTTGTTCCTGCATCCAATAAATCACCAGCCATTTCAGTCAAGAATTGAACTCCAAAGTTAGCAGCGTATGGTAAAGCCCCAACTTTTTCATCTACTTTATAAGACCCTCTAATTACATCAGCCCATCTTTGTTGAGTAAGTTCTAGTTCTTCAGGAGAAATGTCCTCAGTGAGTCCTAACGCTACATCAGGTCTTATTCCAAATAGTTTCATGGCATTTTGACCTTCTTCCATATAAGTAGGTATATCTTTTTCTATAACTTTTTGCAGTACATTTTCTGCCCCTCTCTGAAATGTCCTATGAAATTGAGCTACCCTTTCAAGAGGGTTAGGATTATATTGACTTATAGTTTCTTCTCGTTTGCTGCTTTCTTTGTCTTGTGCATTAGGTACTAATTTTCTTAATGTTTCTTCATGGGTTTTCCCACGTCTTCCAGTTTGATTATACCACTTGCTATCTTTTAACTCATCTGCAGCTTTAGTCCAATCCTTATCTATTATTGATTGTTTTAACTTCTTGAACCCCGACATAGTAGGTAAACCCATATTGTAGGTCATATCAGTTATTAAACCTTGAACCTCTTTAGGCGAGTCGTTGAAAATATCTTCGCCTAAGTAAGTCTTAGCTTCACTTTGGGCTGCCTTATATTTTTGTTGGAATGCCGGTTCGGCTTCTTCTTCGGTTAAACTTCTTTTGCCACTTATAACATCCTTAGGCAGAAGACCTGAGGTAGAGGAATCATCCACATTGAACCCCCAACCTATGGCTTTGTTTTTACCTCCGGGGTCTTGATATATATTAGGTTCCCACCCCTCGAAAAACTTAGTATCTTTTCCTACAGGGTCAGAGAGCAAAGTTAATCCTGAGGCTCCAAGCAATCTTAGATTAGCCATAATTATATATTATCATAATATTCTAAAATAGAATTTACGTCTATCCCTGCATTTTCATATTCAGTCTGGTTGTCCCTTAACTCTTGAATATCATCCATAGTCTGTATGTTTGATATTACCTTGAGTGTATCCTCTTTTTTCTTAGGATCATCAGAGTAAGCTGTAGAAAAATAACTCGGAGCTCTTTGTTTAGCTTGGTTAAAATAGGCAGGATCACCTCTACCTTTAATCCCAAGATACTTTTCCTCAAATTGCCTTTCAGCTTTAGTTAAAGTCATTTTCCTTTTTCTTTTCTCTTGTATTCTTTGGTAGATATAATTTTTAGGAGTATCAGTTTTTACACCATATCCCTTAGCACCTTGGACTACCCTAGGTTGAGGAGTCTCTTCAAATGGTTTTATCTCTCCTCCACCTCCTTGTCCTTGTCTTTGAAACTGCTCTCCTAGACCCTTTTGATAAGGAGTTTGATAATTCTTCTCCTTCATTTTCCAGAACCAGTTTTGACTTCCTTTGATTTGGTTCGATAAAAGTTCACTTTGTATTCTACTTCGTTCTCCTTGCAGTTTTCCGTAATCTGTAACTTGTTTAGTAAGATTTTTGATTAAAATGCTGGCATCAAAGGATTTTTTTCCCATGTTATTCCTCCTATCTTTTTACTTGCTTTCATTACAAAATTTGGTATACTATAACTATCTAACGGATTGACGGAATTTTTTTGTCTATAATCAAACACGCTGAGTAAGGTGGAAACACTTAACCGTGAATCCGTTAGAAACCTGAAAAGCGTGTTTTTTATTTGGAGGTAATTATGCCAAAAGGAATTTATGTAAGAACAAACTATCACATTCCTTGGAATAAAGGAACCAAAGGAATCATGAAAGGAAATTCTGGTAGTTTTAAGAAAGGAAATAAACTTTCTGAAGAAATAAGAGAAAAAATGAGTAAAAGTCGAATGGGACATATCGTTTCTAAAGAAACAAGAATAAGAATATCTCTTGGTCACATGGGGAAAAAACATACTGAAATAACTAAAGAAAAATTGAGGAAACTTCATATAAAAAATGGATTTTACAAAATAAATGGGTATATTTATATTTATAAACCCAAACATCCTTTTTGTAATAGTAAAAGTTATATCTTTGAACACCGTCTTGTAGTCGAAAAGCAAATTGGTCGGTATCTTTTGCTTACAGAGCCTTGCCATCATCTTGGGAAAAGGGACGACAATAGACCTCATATGCTTATGGCATTTGTTAATCATTCTTCTCATATTCGATTTCATAAAAATCCTAATAATGTTAAACCATCTGAAATAATCTTTGATGGTAGGCTTTTAGCCTAATAGTTTCCTCCTATTATGCTACTACCGGACCGGTCCCTGAGTATCCTGGACCCGAATAAGGACTTGGAGAATAACCTCCTCCAGATGGCCTAGCCGTTCCTAAATTTTGTTGTCCTACCATTCTTTTTAAATAATCATCCATCCATTTATTCTGTGCATATTGCTGACCAATGCCTGCTATCGAAGAACCTAGTTCTCCCATAGCTGCTCCCGCTCCTGGCACTTGCGGTTGAGTTACTCCAGCCGAGGTTGCATAAGAAGGCTTCATGCCTGCTAAATTCTGCATTTGGCCAAACCAATTCTGTCTTCCTTGTTCACCGAATAAAGATTCTTGCAATGCCTGCTCAGAGGCTACATCTTTCAATTCTAATCCCTCTTGCTGACCCATTCTAGTGAGTTGGGTCTCCATTGCCGGACTTTCAGATACTCCTCTTCTAGCTGCCGAAGCTTTAACCTTGCCTGCTAGTCCAGTTTCTCCTACTCCGCCCCAATAATAACGACCTATTTTATTTTTTGCTCTTTCCCATATATCACCCCAATCAGGAGATATTGCTCCATACCCGGGTTGATCTCCCCATTCTTGAAGTTTGCCTGCCATAGTCTCTCTAGCGGCGCCAGACTCTGGGTACTCATCAAGTTTTTTTACTTGGATTTCAGGTTGTTCTGGAGCATCAGGCTTATTTATGGCACCACCTGCTATACCTAAACCTCCACCAACAACTGCTGCAGTTACCATCCAAGTTCCCTTTCTCCATCCTCTTCTAATAGGGATTCCCTTTAAGAGTCCTAAGCGCTTTGTTCCTATCATAGTGCCTCCTTAAGTTTTAATATATCATCAGAAATGTCTATCTCATCGAAATCTTTTGCAATGATTTCTTCTTCTATTTTTTTTAGATCTGTCTCTTTAGTAACATGAACTGTAACCCAAACAGTATCTTCGTGTACATACACTACTCGCTTTGTTCCTGCAGGAGTAATGAAGTGCTGAGGAGCTTTAATGCGCTTTACTCCCTCCTCAGTTAATATAGAACATTCGCCCTTTAAAATAAAACAAGGATGAGCTATTTTATGAATCTTAGTAACGACAAGATAGCCTTTAGGAACTGACATTTCTCGGACATAACACCCATCTCCGAAAGAATGCTTTAAGGGAAAAGCATCGCCCATCAAAGCACCAGGTAAAGATTTAACCTTTTCTTCAACTTCAAGGATTCCCTTTCTTATTTCTTCTGGACTCCTTTTGCCTTCAACAACTAAGTCTTCTTTTGCTAACTGATTATTCACTAAGCAAGCCCTCCGCTATCAATTCAGTTTCTGCTATTTTAACCATTCTCTCCATAATAAGACTATGCCTTGCTCTTTCTACTTCCTTGTCTTCCTCTGCTTGGATTTCACCCGCTGTCTTTACGTGTTTAACTAATTTGCTCCCACGATATTCTGCTTCTTCTAAGGCTATATCTTCTTCGATGAATACAGCAATTTCATTACGGGATTCTAAGTCTTTGGTGTCGGGTTGATAATCACACTTTGCTATGACCTCGTTGTCAAGATTTACTACATAGTAATCTGCGAACACTGGTCGAGCTACTAACAACATTAAAAATAATAATACTATTCTCATATTTCCTCCTATTTATAACAAGTTATACTGTAATTAGCTACTCCATTATGTGCACTGGTTGAACCATAACTTCCAACACTTGTTCTACAGGTAACTACTCTGCTAGAGTTGACAGTCGTCTCGTGATACTTGTCTCCTTCCTCTCCACTGCCTCCGATAGTATCTTGATGGTAATATTTACCTGTTGATACTGTCCATTTGCATTGGCTTGCAACATATCCACTTGGTAAAGATATGGTGGCTCCGTGTGCTATTGTTCCTGTAGCCACTACCATAGCAGCCACATAACCATCGTTCTTTGCCTGTTCTATATTAGAAGATGAGTTGTTGTAAAACGAACCCAATCTTGCATAATAGGTTATTCCTGTAGGTGCTGAAGACGATTTTGATATTGCTACATCGAAATCTGTATCTGTCGCAGTAGCCTGATAAGCCCAGAGATAATAAGTAGTGGAGCTAGCTTCTGAACCTGTGTCTATATCAGACCATGAAACTGTCGTATTAGATGTATTCTGCTGCATTAGAGTAATTGTTCCGGCTGAGTTCTGAAGAGCAACCTCTCCTGCCTCAACTGTTATAGTGCTTGTAGAAGCATAAACTATGATGCACCCTTCGCGAGCGTTAGAGTGTAATCTGTCGAGAGGCGCTGTCATATCCTGATAAGATACTGTGTCTATATCAGATATGTTTGTAGCTCCAGGTATTGTTTGTGCTGTGGTCCCTGCTCTCCATTGATTTCCAGCGTGTGCAGAAACTATCATTCCAAATGAAATAAGTAAACATAGAAATTTTTTCATAAAACCTCCTTATATTTTCATTATATAAGCCAAAGCATAATATTTATCTCTATTCGCATGTGCTGTTCCTGAACCTACTGAATCATGAGTATGTCCTCCATCATTACCAGTAGGATTACCATTACTTCCTGCAGCTGATGCTGGTGTCCAGTAGTCACCTCCTGTTGAAAAATTTTGACCTTTTTGAATAGTGTGACTATGGTCACCTTCTGCTCCGTGAGTATGTGCAGGTAAATTAGCTATTGAAAGAGAAACTGTACTTGCACCACCAGTATCATCTGGATTATTTGTCCCACCACTATCTGCATCTGCGTGTATAACAAATCTATCTGTTAGGTTAGGTGTGCTATTGTTACCATCACAAATAACCCAACCAGAAGGAATAGTTGATATAGCCCCAGACCACATAACTATTATTCCAGAAGCTATATTAGCTTCAATGGCATCTTCTAGCTTATTTAAGTCTCTAACAATAGCAGTTGTTTTATCGTTGTAAGTTGATAGAGTTTCTTCTGAAAACTCGGACAAAGGATCACTCTTTGTTTCTATCGCGTAAGCAGGAAGTGATAAAATAAATAAGAATAATAGAAATTTTCTCATACTAAAGGCTCCACTGAGTAAACTACAATCAATCTTTTAATTGTTATATCGTTTAAACTTGACTCGTTAATTTTTAATTTGATAAACTCTCCCAGAAATGCTCCTGCTGTGAAGCGTTCTACATAGCTAGTTGGGTTCTTAATTAGATCTATGCTGAATAAATCTGTGTCTCCTTCAAGATTTTCAAACTCTATATTTAATGTCCCAGAGCCTGTACTTCCATAATAGACGTATAGTTTTTTTAAATTCTTTATTTGTCCGGGAAAACCGAAATCGTTCCATCCTGATTCCCACCTAAAGTCTATTGCACTTTCCGATGTCTCTCCTTCTTTGTCATACGTTAATTTGACCACATATTGCCCAGAATTATAAACTGTAGGAGTAAAATTGATATCGTCCGTATCCATACTTATTCTATATTGAACATATCTATTTGATGTCTCTCCTGATATATTTGAACCTGTAGGATCTGTAAACTCATCCGACCACGAAGCAGATGAAACGTCTCCTGATACTGCCGCACTTCTAATTGCCATAGTAACATCGCCACCGGACGAAGGAATGCTTTCATTCCAATAAAGTCTATCGAAAGCAAAGGCATTTATATCTAGTATCTGGGAGATATATGTTCCGTCAG
>SDBT01010000.1_pt1 | contig 15356 bp, 17 predicted proteins | sample 2277101 | NCBI WGS metagenome assembly SDBT01 (sample SAMN10404973, study PRJNA504765) | marine sediment metagenome | isolation source: marine sediment core GS10_PC15, 103 cmbsf | place: Arctic Ocean: Southern Knipovich Ridge | collected 2010 | reverse complement strand
AGAAAACGCAGCCGCGTTTGCCAAGGGGAAAGAGGAACGTGCCTTTGCGCCTGGCTGGGGCGGGATTCCTATGGAAGATCGGTTCTGGGGCGCTACCCCTGATACCTATTCCCCGGAAGCCTTCGAAGACTATCTCCTCGACTCCAACCTCGTTTATTCGGTCGTTACACAGCGTTCTGACTACTTAGCTTACCTACCACTGCGTTTGTACAGGTTCACCGGGGAATCGGCTGTTTTGCAGGTCCCGCGTAGCGCTGGCGAAGCCCTGCTTCAAAAAATCCAGAGCAACCTAAAAGGGCGTATGGTTGGCCGCACTGATATGCTGAATATTATGATTGGCATGGCGCATGCTGGAATGCGTTCGGAGGATTATTTAAAGACCTACAACCGGAACCATGGTCTAGAGGAAGTCACTGAGGGCGCTGCCTACGAATTGCTGCACCAAGTCAACGATTTCTGGACCATGAGCCGACTGATCCGCATGACTTCGATGGCGCGTGACATCTGGGGCCAAGCCTATTGGGTTATCGAACGCGGACCCACCACCAGGGGTAAGCCGCAAGAGATCTGGTGGGTGAAACCCACTCAGATGCGGCCCATACCCCACCCTGAATTATACATTTCTCATTATGAGTATGACCCACTGAGCGGTGGCGATCCCATATTGTTCCTGCCGTGGGAAGTAGTTAGAATTTACAACCCCAACCCGATAGATGAATTTAAGGCTCTATCTGCATTATCGTCTTCGGCCATCTACGCCGATCACGAAAAAGACTCCATGGAAGCAAACATGAACTTGCATCGCATGGGTCTTAATCCGGGCGCTATCGTGACCCCTGCTGGCGGATTGGTCTGGGAACAGGGCCAAGCCCGAGACATAGAAGACGATATCAACAAGCGATTGGGTGGGGTAGACAAAGCACATCGGTGGGGAACCTTTAGGCAAGAAGTTAAGATTCATCAAACAGCCATATCGCCCCGAGACAGCGAATTCATTGACGGCATGGCCTATGACCTGGAATCTGTGGCTCGAGCCTACGACTGGCCCATCGACCTCCTGGCCGGTAAACGAACCTACGAGAACGTCGAACAAGCCTTCAAGCGGGCCTGGCAGACCACGGTCATGTCGGCCGCTGCGTTCGCAAGCGACATCGCCGAGTTCTATTTGCCCATGTTCGGCGAGGATGAGATCCTAATCCCCTATTTCGATTCCACTAATATCGCAGTCCTTCAAGAAACTGAAAGCCTGAAGTGGGAGCGGGAACGAACCCAGATCGATTTAGTGGTTACCCGAAACGAATGGAGAGCAGGGCGAGGGCTGGATCCCCAGGATGGCGGCGACAAGTTATATGTTACTGGCACGAGCATTCCCCTTGATCAGGCCGCAGAAATGGAGTTAGCCCCGGTTCCTTTACTGGGTGAACCAAATGGCACTGGCGAAGAAGTGGACATAGAAGATGAAGCTGTTGTAGAATCCGGGGGAAACGGAGCAAGCCCATGAGTCAACGCAGAGTAGTCGTCGACAACCGCCGTTTTTTAAGAGTGGATGGCATTAAGGTATGCCGTGTAACGAACGATGGGCTCCTGGAGTTTAAGGATAAGGACGGCCGTCGGTCTCGATCCCGGGGCTCGGCCTATGTGACCGTATATGCCGATCAGATATCTCAGGCAGTAGAAAACGTAACACCCTCGGAGGAAGGCAATGGAACAGAAAGACTCAGTAGAACACCCAACGGGAAAGAACGAACAACTGGTGGCATCCGACCGCACAGTTCAGGAGTTCAACAAGATCATCCAGAAAAAAACGGTGGGTCAGCTTCGCAATAAGATTAGTTTAGGGGCAATGCTGGTCACTAATTTAGAGAGGGATGAAAGCGAAGATCCTAGAATGCCGGAAGCAGTTGTTAATCTTAACATGCAGATTAAACTTTTAGAGCGTGAATTAAATAGTAGAGCGCACAATGGTAGCGGGGTAGACGAGGAAGAGCAGGAGACTGCAGAACAGCCTAAAACTGGTCCGTTTGACCAAGTCATAGGGATGCAGAGTATCAAGCTGTCTTCTAAAACAGGTTTGGGTTAATTTTTGTGATATAATAATTTCTAGAACCTTCGATAAAGGTTATTTACTAGATTTTTTGAGCCGTAGAGCCACTGTCCCTGTAGGGGCAGTGGCTTTTTTGTGTATAGGCGCTCAGGGTTTAAACATATGTTTTTTGGTGACATCGGTAGCATAGTGCTTGGACAGCTAACCAATGAGATTGGTCATAACCAAGATAATGATGATAGCTATCAGCCTTCTTTCCACATTTAGCGCACAGAAGCGTTCTGGCTCTAGGGAGTTTTTCCTTACTTACGGCCCGGCTAACGGCCTGATGGGCAGCTATTCTTCTAGGATGGCGTTGGCGATACGATCTTGCGTTTTGGCGTCTTTTTTCTCGACCCTGGGGACTTTTAGCATAGGCATTTTGTCCTTCTCGCCCAGGACCGTCTTCTCGGTACTGTTTTTGATAATCATAACGAAGTTTATGGCCTTTTTCAGACGCTCTATATCGTTTCTGTCTTTTTTTATGCAGTTCCCTAGAGTGGGGCGATTTGGCGTTCAAGGACCTGCAGTTTTTACACACAGGCTTATGACCGTCGCGGCTAATAGCTTGTTTGTGGAACATTTCAAGCGGTTTCGTTTTTTTACATTTGGTACAGGTTTTCATTTTACTCCAACTAGCTTCGGTATTAAGTGAAATAAATTATACCGTCGTAAACAGGAAGGTGCAACATCGTAGAAGGAGACGGATTCATCTACAACAATTTCAAAGAGCAAATAATGGAAAAGATTTTTGACCTGTCCACAGGTGGAGACACGATAAAACTTATCCTGGTCTCTGCCCACACCCCCAACATCGACACACACACAGTTAAGGCTGATGTGGTTGGTGATGAGTACGGCACTGGCTCAGGTTATACAGCTGCCGGACAGACCGTAGCTGGTCAGGATACCACCCAGGACGACACAGGTGACCAGGGCGTGTTTGACGCCACTGATTTGACCTGGACCTCGTTGGGCACCCTGTCTCCGGCAACGCCGTCTCATGTCATCATGTATGACGACACGGTGGCAACGCCAGTGGATCCCCTGATCGCTTATTGGGTCTTGGGCACTACTGCCACTAATGGTGGCAATTATACAATTCAATGGGGGGCAACCGGAATAATTTTGCTCACGTGACCCCCACTGAACACATAGAAAATACAGGAGTAACGATTTTGCTTTCCTGCTGTTGAGGCGCGTTGAGCCTTATCGGTGCATCTATGAAGTAGGAGATGTGAGTGCGTTTAAGATTATGGCGTTGGATAGTTCGCTTTGAATTTCCAACGCTTTTTTATTTGGAGGCGATATGGCTAATTTACAGGTTCTAAAGACCGAAATAGATACCGATCCTGATGGCAGAGCCTATTCAGGCATGGACGATGCGGAAGTGGCACTTGATATGAATATAAAAAGGAAAGCAAGAAACAGGGAGTTAATGACTGGCGCAGAAGCATACGGCTTAACTGACCCTACAGAATATACAGCGTTGGGTGATCTAGCGAAGTCACAATGGTTAGCCTTTTGTGCTATAGAGTCGCTTGACCCGTTTGGGCCAGCTGCCCAGGTTGTGATTGACCTATTTCCCGGAGCAGGTACAACGATTGGGAATCTGCAAACAGCTAGAGTTGAAACGATTAGTCGGGGCGTTGAGATTGGTTTTGGTGAAGTTTCCCCTGGACATGTAACAGATGCTCGGGCTATATAGGAGATAGAAAATGGTAAATGCGGTTAAGTGGGAAACCACACCCAATAGTCGAGGTAATGTTCTGAGTACAGAGTTAAATGCTCTGGGTGATACGAGCAGATCAAACCAAGGCGGGGAAATAGATAACAGCGTGAACCTGGACAAGTACGGGATGCTGGAATTAAATGCTACCTTCGCTACCGCTCCAGATACTAATGGGCCACTACATTTATATTTGATTACGGCTCCCGATGGAACTAATTATGGAGATGGTTCAAGTTCCGCTGATCCTGGGCCGGATACTTATTTGTTGACTATATCTGTACGTGCGGTCACATCTGCTCAGAGAAAAATGACACGCTGGTTTGAAATACCAAACTCAAAGTTTAAGTTGATTCTTGAAAACCAGTGTGGGTTCGCATTTCCTGCCACTGGTTCAACCGTGGAGTTATTTACTTCCAATGACGAAATACAGTAATAGGTATTTAGTCCCTCCTGGGTCTAACGTACTACTGAACCATCAAAGTTCTCAGGCTGAGGGCTTGGTGGCATGGTGGCCGTTGCGAGATGGAGGTTCGGTAGCGAGGGATTATAGCGGATATGGGTATCACGTCATTAGTGATCCCACTGAGTCAGCCGACCCCGTTTTTGGTGGTAGTTCTTTAGTTGGAGCAGCCACTTTCATGAGTGCTAACACTGGATTCAGTGATCATGCAGATGTTCCAGTGCATCTACGGTTTACCACTGACGATAATTGGGCAGTATCTTTTTGGTATTATCGTGGCGATATGACGGGAGAGAGCGACCAAGGTAACGTCTATGAAAATAAAAGTGGAGTTTCCTCGAATACCTTCATTCTTATGCGTGATTCAACCGCTGATGAAGATACTGATGGTGCGATAGATTTTCGTGCGAGAGCAAGTGGGCAAGCGGGTCAAACTCTAGGGGGTGCGAATTTAGCTGCACGTACATGGCATTTCTATACCGGTGTGTGGAATGGCGTTACAAGAATTCCGCATTTATACCAGGATGGGTTATTAGCTACTTCGGGTACTACAAGAGCGGCCGGGGCCAGTTTCTTTGTGGGTGGCGATGACCTTCATATAGGCATATCTGCTAATCATGGAAACCGACATTGGATCGGTGGCCTTTGCGACCTGCGGGTGTACAAGAGAAGTACACCATTTACAGACCAGCAAGTCTACGAAATGTGGCATCCGGCTTCCCGTTGGGATTTGTATGCGCCAGCCAAAAGATATTGGCAAGTTAGTGAACCGGCAATAAGAACTCCACCACAAATGAATAACCGAAGACATGTCTTTCCAGTCCGCCAATTAGCAATGTAAAGGAGTAAATTATGTCAGCAGTAGGATTTTTCATGACCACAGGCGAAGTCAGCTTAGTAGCAGCCACGGCTAAGACGGTTATTGCTGTCACTGGGGCTACTAACCATAGATCGTTGATTAAGCAAATAGGAATATTCTTTAAGGGTGTCACGGTTACAAACGAGCCTGTCACGGTGGATCTGATACGCTGCACCAATGCGGGCACAGGTTCTGCGGCCGTCCCTGTAAAAGTCGATCCTGATATGAACGAAACGTTGCAAATTGATTTCGTTACTAATCTTACGGCTGAACCAACAGGCATCACAATTCTTAAAACATGGTATATCCATCCTCAGAGCGGATATGAGATTGTGCTTCCCTTTGATGCTCCTTACCCGCTGCCTGGCGGTGATTTTATGGGCATTCGATGTACAGCCGATGACAATGTAACTGTGGGTGTCAATCTTGAGGGTGAGGAGTAATCATGAGCGTCCCACCTTTTATATATACGTCTGAATTCATCACCCTCTTTCCCGGCCAGCCCAAAGAGGTAACTATTACATTTGCCGACTTGCCGGTTGGATTTGAAATAGACCGGTTGCAGACATTAGTACAAGAACTTGTGGAGTTTAGAGTACGGGTTAATCAATTGCCTGTTGATGACCCGGATAGAGCAACTGACCCAGGGAGAGAAAGCGCCTTTTGGGAGGGAACTGGGGGTAATAAAGAGGCGGTATATCGAGGCGTGGTGATTGAAGCTGTATGGGCTAATCCTGGACAGCCAGGCATAAATTTTAGGAGGACAATAGACTAATGGGCGGAAGGGTAGTTGCGCTTGATGGTTTTGAATCTGGTGGCCCGGATTTTGTCAACAGTTCTTTTGGTTCGAATTGTTCTATTGTTACTACTCCTACTCCGTATGAAGGCACGTATATTCTACAATGTATCGGTAGCGGGCAAGCGTCTAGTGCAAGGTACACGACGGCTGTTTCATTGGGGGTTGATCTAGAGCATATTATAGGTTTTGCTTTTAGGTTTACGGCTAATCCATCACTAAGCACCGTGATCGTGAGAGGTTCCGAGGCTGGCGGCACTACATTTCGCATTCAGATGAATACGTCGGGCCAAGTTTTTATAACGGGAAGCACTACATCCTCCACATATCAATTATCAACCGATACTTGGTATTACCTAGAAGGAGTTTGGGCGAATCGGGATAGCGGGACTAGCTATATATATGTTGACGGTGTCCAGCGAGTTAGTCACACAGCAGATTTTAGTAATGGGTCTAGCGTTCCAACCGTAGGGATTGGATGTGAGGATGTAGCGCAACTAAGTAACCCCAATACAACATTTTTCTTCGACAATATGTACGTAAAAGAGGATGTTGTATTAGCCGATTTGATAGCGGACTCTAGCGGGAGTGCTCCGTTCGTAAAAATTGCCGGGGTTTACAACAACACCGCTGAGGATGCTACCGATCAAGGCGACACGTTAGACGATGGTACTTGGGGAGATATGTCGGATGTCCCGGCGGCTGATGATGCTGCCGATGCAGGATATACCGCTACCGCTGCCGCATCCGGCCATCAAATATCAGATGAAGGTAGTCGGTCTGGTCCGTCTGGGGATGGGATAACGGACACTATTTTAGGTGCGGCCTGGGCAGCGACTATGAAAAGGAGTGGTGGTGGTTCAACAGAGCACTATATGCTTTATGGGCATAACGGGGATGTCGTAACGTCCGCCGATCTACTCCTTGCTAACAATACCTGGAATAATTACGTTTTTGTTAGCGATGTGGTCGTTCAATCTGATACGGAGGTACCCACCACCAGCGAGTCTTCCGCCATCGGGATAGCAAAGAACAGTGGGGGTAGAGATGGATTATGCCAAGACCACTACTGTCAGTTATTGCTTGAACCGTTGGTAGCGGCAGGAGCACCTCCACCAAGATTAAGGCCGTTAAGAATGCACAGAGGAGTAAGATAATGGGAAAAATGTATACGCTACCCTGGCAGGCGACCGTCACGGCGGCAGGAACAGATACCGTCCTTTGGGAGATCACTCCAGCAGACGATAAGCCGGTACGATTAAGGATGCTTCGCTTAGGTCAAATCTCAGAAGTGAAAGATGCCGAGGAGGAGGGATTAAGGGTTACGGTCAAACGACTGTTGGCTACTGTTACTTCCGGCAATGGCTCGGCGGGCACCGAGGAAGCGATGGATGAATCCGGTGCGTCTGGTGGGTTTACCTGGGAATTTAATGGAACCACGCCACCCACCAGTTCTGGTGCGACTGAGATATTGGAAGAAATCGGGTGGATAAACCGGCAAACCCCTTTAGAGATATGGTGGCCAGATGAACGGTTTGCGCCAAAGGCGATACAGGGCGAAGCCTTTAGTATTGTTATGGAAACAACTCTTGCTGACGATATGACGTTTGTGGGTACTGCTTATGTAGAAGAGGTGTAAATGCCTCAATTTAACGTTCGTCGTCCAGTTATTAAGCGACGACGACCATTTGCTCCTTCGGCAGGGGTTGCGGGCCCTCCCACAGTCATAGTCAACGCCCTCACGTTGGCTGGGTCAGCCCCGTCTATCAATGTAGACGCGCCAGCCACGATTGTAGTCAATGCCCTAACCCTTGCTGGGTCTGCCCCAAATATCACGGTTGACGCGCCTATAACGATCTCAGCGGCCGAACTAACCTTAGCTGGATCCGCGCCCAATATTACGGTCGTCCCAGGCGCGATCAGCGTAGTCGTTAATGTTCTTACGCTTGCTGGATCTGCCCCGAACATTAACATAACTGTTGATGAAATAATTATCGTCAACGCCCTAACGTTGGCTGGGTCAGCCCCATCTGTCAACGTCGACGCGCCAGGAACGATTGTAGTTAATACCCTAACGTTGGCTGGTTCTGCCCCCAATATCACGGTCGACGCCCCTATTACAATTTCGGCCGCTGCCCTGACACTCGCAGGATCAGCGCCAAATATCACTGTTGACGCGCCAGCAACAATTGTAGTCAACGCGCTGACCCTGGCCGGTTCAGCCCCCAGTATTACTGTCTTTATTTCAACAGCGGTCGTAGTTAACGCCCTGACCCTAGCTGGGTCCGCACCCAGCATCACAGTAGTGCCGGGTGCTACATCTGTTGTAGTCAGTGCCCTGATTCTGGCTGGAACAGCTGTATTCATTAATGTAGAGGCAGGCGCGGTTGTAATAGTAAACGCGCTAACATTGGCCGGGTCGGCTCCCTCTATCAATGTAGATGCTCCAGCTACGGTTGTCGTCAACGCGCTGACTCTAGCTGGTTCTGCAGTAACCACTAATGTAGATGCCCCTGCCACGGTTGGAGTTAATGCGCTAACCCTGGCCGGTTCAGCGCCTAGCATCCAGGTTGGTCGTGGAGTCCAGGTCAACGCACTGACCCTTGCTGGATCTGCCCCTAGCATTACAGTTGTTCCGGGCGCGATCAGCGTCGTAGTTAACGCGCTGACCCTTGCTGGTTCAGCGCCTAACATCCTGATTGGCCGTGGAGTTCAGGTCAATGCACTGACTCTGGCTGGCTCTGCGGTAGCTGTTAATGTGGATGCCCCTGCGACGGTTGTAGTCAACGCCCTGACCTTAGCTGGTTCATCTCCGAATCTCACGGTTATTCCTGGTGCAGTTAGTGTCGTAGTCAGCGCTTTGACGTTGGCTGGTTCGGCCCCCAGCATTACAGTGCAATCGGCCCTAGCAGTAATTATTGTGAGTGCGTTAGTGTTATCAAGCACCCCAACATCTATTGTAGTGGCCACTATAACTGAGGGCTCGAGCGGTATCATCAATGTACTTAAAAAGGAGAGGTTCATCAGGGTCAAGCAAGATGACCGAGTTTCTGGCATTGAGCGCAGGAAACGAATACCAGTATAATCAAAATAAGAAAATCAAAGAAACACCATATGGTATAATGCCTCTCGAATGCGCCTCTGAGCCTCTGCCTCTCTGAAATATCTGAGAGGCAGGGGCTCTTTTTATTTGGGATAAAGAAGGAGAGGCATTATGGCATTAGCGATTATTAATCGAAGCGCGTAATTCTGTGAAAGTACATAGTAATGACTAATCCAGCGGCAGATGTCCGTGCTAATGCTCAGACAATTTGGCCTGGGGCGTCTGTTTCTGCAAGGAATAGGCGGTCGATAACACACGCCCATCCAACGGAGACGGGTCGTTTCATGTTGGATGCGCATATCGGACCAATACACTATGGAGCAAGTGAAGACCAAGAGATTGATTCTGCCTGGGAAGCTGGCGGGATTCCAGACCTACCCTGGCTATGGAAGATGGTTAAGAATGACTTTAATGTTTTTCTTGGTCAGGGAACCACAGATTTTGATTCAGGTCAGATACTTAAATACGTGCATGTTGACAGCGGTGAGGACGTAACCTTTGAGGCACAGCAACTTCAGTGGACAAACGACCTTGATCAGATTGAGGCTATTGCCGACCCTCAACAAGTAAGCCATACGGCTCTGGTTGACGATACGATAACCTGGGACGGTGCTTTTGGGACGGGCCTTGATTTTAGGTGGCAGATTCAGACAGGGAGATTATCCAAATATCTAACGATTCAGAGTGCCGGGGATATTGGGAGTCCGTCACAGTTCATTATCGACGGCGGCAATCCGGTGTTGCGGCTTCAGTTTATTTTCCAAAAGTCACTCGGCACTGAAATCTGGATTGATGAAGTTCTTTGGGATGAGGCTGGTAATAACCCGCAAACCACTTCGGGCAATGTGGAATTTAGGCTTGCATCTTCCGGCGACCCTTTGTGGTGGTTTAAGATGCCGCAAGCTAAAGACAACAGCCAAAACGATTCACCGCAACTAGTCCAGCGATTCAGGAAAACTGGCCCTAATTTATTGGTTGAGGTTCGCGTCCCCTGGTCGTGGTTACAGACGGCCAGCTATCCCGTAGAGATTGACCCGACAGTTGACGAGCAGGTGGGCGCAGGTGATGACGATGCAACAGAACAAAATAACAACACAAATTTCTCTAGCACACAGATTTATCAAAACTTGGGTGCTAGTACAACTGATGCTAACACCCTCCTGGGGGGAATGAGATTCCAAACCGTCGCCGTTCCCAAAAATGCAACTATTGGCAGTGGCACATTTTGGGAAACTTTCATTTTTCAACAAGCGAACGACGATGCCGATTTTGACGTCTTTTGTGAGGATGTGGACGATGCGGTTGACTTTGTCAGCGATGCCGATGTGACAGATAGAGTTAGAACATCCGCAAGTGCAGGGCCGTACACGGAAACTGCCATCGCAGACCCGGTCGGAGTCTGGTTTGGCTCGGCTATTGATTGTAGTGGGCCGATTCAAGAAATCGTGGACAGAGATGGTTGGGCTACGGGACAGGATATTTGCGTAATAGCAAAGGGCAGCAACAGAACTACAGTCTCTTGCAGGGGAAGGTCATATGATGGCTCAACGACAGAAGCCGCTAAATTACATATCGAATATACAACAGGAGGTGGAACAGTGGGAAGAATGTATACAGTTTCAGCATCGGTCGCTAGTGTAACGACCGTAATAGACTTATTAAGAATTAGTGCGCCAACCGACGCGGTGGTGGTAGTGCATAAAGTCATCATCACGCAGGAGACCGAATTCGGTGACGCGGCCTCTGAGCAGATGGATATTCAATTCCATCGTGGCTCGACCGATGGCAGTGGTGGCGCAACCCCGACAGCGCGTCAGCTAGAGGCTGGCGATGCCGCCTTTGGTGGCACTGTGGCGACGGGCAACACAACCCAATCTACCGAAGGCAATATCCTTCATGTGGAAGCGCAAAATGTAATGGCCGGGTTTGTTTACGCGCCAACTCCTGAAGAGAGGATTGTCCTGTCGCCAAGTGGCAGGCTAATCGTTGAACTGCCAACTGCGCCGGACGACAGCATTGATTTCCGCGTCTGGGCAGCCTTTGAAGAAATTGGTGGTTAAACCGGGACTGCCGTTCCTGTGGAAAATATATTACGCTAACGGGACAACCTTCGACTCTAATGACGGCTCCTGGGAAGAGAAGCCCGGTTGGGGCATTCTTGCGGTAGTATATTTTCGGCCGGATTCTGACGAGCCCAAGGTTGGCGGCAGGGGCTGGGAGATAGCCTCTGGCGACGATTTCTACATGCGCTACGAGGACAACACGGTAGTTTCAATGGACCGCGACTCTTTGATGGATTACATAGTGAATGAACTAGGCCTAATTGGCGTGGGTCGTATGGTCAGCCATGTGGAGTATGAGCGCATTTGTAGGATAGCAAACAATGAGATTAACGAACTCAAGCAGGGCTATTCTCGAAGAGAGCGTGAACCATGACCCAACCAGTAACAACTCAGCAGAGTTTCGCCAAAGTTGACGATGACAGCACAGCAAATGCCGGTACGCTGGGATCCACTAACGCCAACTGGACACAGACGGTGGACCAGCCCATCCGTATTCGGTTTCTCATCAATACCACCGCTAAAGACGAAGCAGACGGTTATCACCTCAGCCAGAATTATAACGGCGGGGGCTATGCGCCAGTCACCACATCGTCAACTGAAGTAAAGGCTGTTGCTTCTGGCCATACCCCGTCACCGCCAACAGATGGGGACGCAACCACTGAGAGGTTATCTGGACCAGATACATTTGTCGCTGGACAGTGGGTTGATGACGCGATTGTAGATTCTATGACTATTGCCGTTGGACAAGAGACAGAACTAGAATTCTGCATAGAGTTGGTCGGCGCGGACCTAGTGGATGCCAATACCATTTTATTTGAGGTTAGATTCGATAACGATACTCAACTAGATGGCTATACCAACAGACCGACTGTAACCATTGACAAACCTGTTTCCGGGGTCTCGACTCCAATTCCAGATCATGCCCAAAGATTTAGAGAACGTGCCCACGCTAGATTGAGGCGGTAATGGGCATTAGATATAGTCGGTTTAAGGGTGGTTCCAAAGGAGTTTATCGTCGGCGTCCTCGTGCCCGTCCGCGCCGTATACTTATTCTTACAGCGGCGGCGGGTGGCCCGCAGACGGTCACGGTTAATGCCCTAACCCTTGCTGGATCGGCACCTAACATCCAAGTTGGCCGTGGAATCCAGGTTAATGCGCTGACCTTGGCTGGATCTGCACCCAACATCACGGTTGTTCCGGGTGCGACCAGTGTTGTAGTTAATGCGCTTACTCTTGCCGGATCTGCTCCAAATGTCAGCGTACCTGCTGATCAAACTATTACCGTCAACGCTCTAACGCTTGCCGGATCCGCGCCAAGCATCAACGTTAGCGCTCCAATTCCATTTGTAGCTGCCGTAATTAGACAGATCGGTACGGGTCGACGTTTCCATGTTCAAAGTTATCAGCTAATCGGGGAAGAGGGTCAAGTTGTTACGGTAAACGCCCTAACCCTTGCTGGATCTGCTCCTAATATCACAGTTGTTCCTGGTGCCACAAGTGTCGTAGTTAATGCGCTTACTCTTGCCGGATCCGCTCCTAATATCACCGTTGATGCCCCTATAACCATAACAGCGGCCGCACTGACCCTGGCCGGGTCTGCCCCTAACATCACAGTCGTTCCAGGCGCGATATCTGTAGTCGTTAATGCGTTAACTCTGGCCGGGTCTGCCCCCGACATTAATGTAGCCGCCGACGAAATCATTATCGTCAATGCACTGACATTGGCGGGTTCTGCCCCCTCCATAAATGTTGACGCGCCAGCAACGGTTGTAGTTAATGCCGTAACCCTAGCTGGATCCGCTCCGAACATAAACGTCGATGCCCCGATCACAATTTCAGCGGCCGAACTGACTCTGGCTGGTTCTGCGCCTAACATCACAGTTGTTCCTGGCGCGATTAGCGTAGTCGTTAATGCGTTAACCCTTGCCGGTTCTGCCCCTAACATTAATGTAGCAGTCGACGAAATAATTATCGTCAATGCTCTGACATTAGCTGGTTCGGCCCCCTCTATAACCGTTGACGCTCCAATAACAATATCGGCAGCCGCACTGACTCTGGCAGGTTCAGCGCCCAGCATCACGGTCGATGCCCCGATCACGATTTCAGCCGCTGCCCTGACGCTGGCTGGAACGGCCGTATCCATTACTGTAGAGGCAGGCGCGGTAGTAATAGTAAACGCACTTACATTAGCTGGGTCCGCGCCCTCTATAAACGTCGATGCGCCAGCAACAGTTGTAGTCAATGCGCTGACTCTGGCTGGTTCTGCAGTAGCCATTAATGTAGATGCCCCCGCCACTGTTACAGTCAATGCGCTAACTCTGGCTGGGTCTGCTCCTAATATCCTAGTTGGACGTGGGGTTCAGGTTAATGCGTTAACCTTGGCTGGATCCGCCCCCTCCATAAATGTTGACGCGCCAGCAACGATTGTAGTCAATGCGCTAACCCTTGCTGGGTCAGCGCCGTCTATCAATGTGGATGCGCCTGCAACAGTTGTGGTCAATGCGCTAACTCTGGCTGGTTCAGCGCCTAGTATCCAGGTTGGACGTGGGGTCCAGGTTAATGCGCTAACCTTGGCTGGGTCTGCCCCCTCCATAAATGTTGACGCACCAGCAACCATTGTAGTTAACGCGCTGACTCTTGCGGGTTCCGCACCCAATATCACTGTTGATGCCCCGATCACTATTACCGTTAATGCCCTGACGCTGGCCGGAACAGCTGTATCCATAACCGTAGCGGCAGGCTCGATAGTAATAGTAAACGCCCTAACGTTGGCTGGGTCAGCGCCTTCTATAAATGTAGACGCACCAGCAACGATTGTAGTCAATGCACTGACTCTGGCTGGGTCTGCAGTAGCCATTAATGTAGATGCACCAGCCACTGTTACGGTCAATGCGCTGACCTTAGCTGGCTCCGCACCCAACATCACAGTAGTGCCGGGCGCGATCAGTGTTGTAGTAAACGCACTAACCCTTGCTGGGTCAGCACCATCTATCAATGTAGATGCGCCTGCCACAGTTGTAGTCAACGCGCTAACGCTGGCAGGTTCAGCACCTAGTATCCAGGTCGGTCGTGGAGTTCAGGTAAATGCACTGACCTTGGCTGGGTCGGCCCCCAGCATCACAGTTGTACCCGGCGCGATCAGTGTAGTTGTTAACGCGCTGACCCTGGCTGGTTCGGCACCATCTATCAATGTGGATGCGCCCGCGACAGTTGTGGTCAATGCACTAACTCTGGCTGGATCGGCGATCAGCATCACTGTTGACGCTCCTGCGACAGTTACAGTCAACGCTCTAACCCTAGCTGGTTCATCCCCCAACATCACAGTCGTCCCTGGTGCGACTAGTGTTGTAGTCAACGCGCTAACCCTGGTTAGTTCATCCCCTAACATCACAGCAAACACGGACCTAGCCACAATAATTGTTAATACTCTGGTATTATCAAGCGTATTGAACCCCATTGTGGTTGCGACTCTGCTGGAGGGCTCTGGCGGTATTATTAATATCCTTAAAAATGAGAGGCTCGTCGGAGTGCCACAAGATAACCGAGTCTTTAGAGTTAAGCGCAAGAAAAGAGTACCAGTATAATTAAAAATAAAGAGGTTTGCCCATGGCTCACAAAATTGATGTTTTGAGATCGTTTATAAAAGATCCAGATGCCGAGTTGGTATATACTTTCGATTGGACCAATAACGGTCCCAATGATGCCACGGTAGATGACAAAGGCTGGTTGCAAAGTGCCATTATTTCTACTTCGACATTCATTCTTCCAGCGGACTTAACAAACGTTGTAGACAGCAACACCAATACCACAGCCTCCATTAAAATATCAGGTGGTCGGCACGGGAAGAATTACATTGTTACGAATAGAATTGTTTCGGACCTTGGAGAGAAAGAGGATCGGTCGATAGAAATAAAAGTGAGGCACCGTTAGATTGACGAAGCAGATTAAACTATTTATACTTTTGAGGAGGAAATTATGGCAATCAACTCGCACACAGTAAACACCTCGATCCCAGCAGGAACAGCGTTGTCCCTCGTTTTTGAGATAGCTGAATTCAACGAAGGGATCCTGCATATGCCCACCACCGCTCAAGGATGGACTGCAGCGGACATTGGCTTTGAAGTAAGTGACGCGGTCGGTGGTGTCTATCAGCCCCTACACAATGCCAGTGGCTTGGTAGTTATTTCTGGTCCAGTGGTAGATACGTCATACGTATTGCCCGTTGAACTGGCCGGAGCGCGTTTCGTGAAGCTGTGGAGC
>SDBT01009999.1_pt1 | contig 15357 bp, 12 predicted proteins | sample 2277101 | NCBI WGS metagenome assembly SDBT01 (sample SAMN10404973, study PRJNA504765) | marine sediment metagenome | isolation source: marine sediment core GS10_PC15, 103 cmbsf | place: Arctic Ocean: Southern Knipovich Ridge | collected 2010 | reverse complement strand
CGCGCGGCGCCTGGATGTCTGGCGTCATGGGACGAGGATAGCAGCGCGGGGCCGCTAGTGGCAGCCGAGGAGACAACCGAAGCGAGCCTCCGATGCTAAACTTGGAGAACATATGACGATTGCTGACGAGGAGAAGCTGGGGCAGCCGCTCCTTGCCCGCGTGGCCGAGTATCTGCCGCCCAAGGGGCAGGAGCTGGTGCGCAGCGCGCTTCAGTTCGCGACTGAATCTCACGCCGGCCAGTCGCGCAGGAGCGGCGATCCAGTCATCACGCATCCGCTCGCAGCGGCCGAGGCGATCGCCGCGCTTCAGCTGGACGCGGCGACGATCGCTGGGGCGCTGCTGCACGACGTGCAGGAAGACTGCGGCGTCGAAAACTCTGAGATCGAGAAGCGCTTCGGTCCTGAAGTGGCGCTGATGGTCGAAGGCGTCACGAAGCTGGGCCAGATATCCGGGCAGGCGGCGGACACCGACGTGGCCGACCGGCGGATGCAGGCGGAGAACCTGCGCAAGATGTTCCTGGCGATGGCCCAGGACCTGCGCGTGGTAATCATCAAGCTGGCCGATCGCCTGCACAACATGCGCACTCTCTGGGCGCTGGAGCGCGATGACCAGGTGCGCATCGCGCGAGAGACGATGGAGATCTACGCGCCGCTGGCGGCGCGGCTGGGCATTTGGGAGATCAAGTGGCAGCTGGAAGACCTGGCGTTCCGTCACCTTCAGCCAGAAATGTACAAGCGCGTTGCCCAGATGCTCGACGCTAAGCGCGCCGCGCGCGAGCAGTACGTGGCGGAAGTGGAGAAGATACTGGAGACGGAACTCGCGGAGCAGGACGTCGAGGCTGAGGTGCAGGGACGCGCGAAGCACATCTACAGCATCTACGAAAAGATGGAGAAGTACGCCTCAGAAGGCCGCAGCGTCGACGAAATCTACGACCTGCTCGCCGTCCGCGTGCTGGTGGCGTCGGAGGGCGACTGCTACAAGGCTCTTGGCGTTGTGCACGCTCTCTGGCGGCCGCTTCCGGGGACGTTCGACGACTACATCGCGATGCCAAAGGAGAGCATGTACCAGTCGCTGCACACGACTGTGATGGCGCTTCAGACTCAGCCGCTTGAGGTGCAGATACGGACGCGTGAAATGCATCACTCGGCCGAGTACGGCATCGCGGCCCACTGGCGCTACAAGGAAGGCTCGAAGCGTGACAGCCGCTACGAGGAGCGACTGGCCTGGATCCGCCAGCTGATGGACTGGCAGCGGGATATTTCGCAGGCGGAGGAGTGGGTCGAGGCGATCAAGACGGACATCTTCCAGGACCAGGTGTTCGTCTTCACGCCCCGCGGCGAGATTAAGGACATGCCTTCCGGATCGACACCGCTCGACTTCGCGTACCGGATCCACACCGATCTCGGGCACCTCTGCGTCGGCGCCAAGGTCAACGGCAAGCTGCTCTCCTTGAACAGCCCGCTCAAGAACGGTGACGTGATCGAAATCCTCACCAGCAAGTCGTCCAAGGGTCCGTCGCGCGACTGGATGAACCAAAACCTCGGCTATCTCCGCACCTCGCACGGCCGCGAGAAGGTGCGGCAGTGGTTCAAGCGCCAGGAACGTGCGGAAAACATAGCGCGCGGAAAGGAAATGCTGGAGCGCGAGATGTCGCGACTGGGCACGACCCTGCCGGAGATGCAGGCAGAACTCCTGCGCATCTTCAAGTTCGAGGACCACGAGGACTTCTACCTCCGCGTAGGCTACGGTGAGATCAGCACTCAGCATGTCGGCAACAAGATCGCTTCGCTGATCCGGGAGACGGAGGAAGTCCATGAGGTCGAAGCGCCGGCCAAGCAGACCACCTACACTCCCAACATTCAGGTCCTGGGCACTGGCGACCTGCTGACGCGCCTCTCGCGCTGCTGCAACCCCGTCCCGGGCGATGAGATCATCGGCTACGTTACCCGCGGCGAAGGTGTCTCCATTCACCGGTGCGACTGCCCGAACGTGCTGCACGAGGACGAGACGGAGAGGCTGATCGACGTCGAGTGGGGCCGGCGCGGGCAGATGTACCCGGTGGCGGTGCACATCGAGGCCTGGGACCGCGTCGGGCTTCTTCGCGACCTGGCGACGCTTGTCGCGGAGGAGGCCGTGAACATGGTCGGAGTCCATACGCAAGAAGGGGAGGACGGCCACATCATGATCTTCATGACGCTGGAGACGACCGGCGTCGAGCAGCTCTCGCGGATGCTCAACAAGCTCGAGGCGATCCGCGGAGTGCTGTCTGTCAGCCGGCGCGTCGGCGGCGGCAGCGGCAGCGCGCGCCGAAAGAACTAGCCTCCTCGCCGCTCACCGCGCGGGAGCGCCGAGGCAGCATACGCTAGAATTCCTGTATCGGTGATTCGGTGGAATACGGGGGCGATGCGTGAACGAACCGCAGGCCGTAGCTGAGATCGACAGAGACTACCTGTCGTACATTGCCCGTAAGGCCCTGGGAGACGACTCCGTCGAGGTTAGCGAGTTCGGCGTCGTCGAGGAGCCGTTCGAGTTCCCGCGCTTCGGCGAGAAGGAGTTCTATGAGCTTCCGTTCTCGTACAAGAGCGACGCCGGCGAGGGCCGCGCCAGCGTAATCCTGCGCGTGATGCCGAAGATGGACGCCGTCATGATGTTGACGGGCGACACGGAGCACCGTGAGTTGAAGGCGTTCGAAATGGGCCTCTTTGACATGGTGCCTGAGACGTTCTCCGTCCCCTACGTCCACATAATTCACCGGCCGGAGCGCGAGCAGTACTGGGCGTTCCTGCGCGACGTCCGTCCGCAGATGGACGCTCTGGGGATGCACACGAAGGTTCCGGATGAGACCGTGCGCTTGATCCTCTCACACCTGGCAGCGTTCCACGCGCGGTTCTGGGAAAAGCACGACATCATCGACGAACCCTGGCTGATGAGCCTCAAACGCCCGGTGGACTACTTCTACCGCTGCGTCGTCGACATCATCGACGGAATGAGCGACGCGGCCGAGCCGACCGTCTACATCACGGAACGCTGGCCGTGGCTGGCGGAGGGCGTCGTCAACCTCTTGCAGTCGCTTGAGCCGGACACGCGGCGAGCGATCGAGAAGCTATACCGTGAGCCGGAGGACCTGCTGGAGCGCGTTGAGCCGATGCCGAAGACGCTCTGCCATTACGACTTCGATAACCGCAATCTCGGGATTGAGGAAGGGCCCGATGGCCCGCGCACCGTCGTCATCGACTGGGAGATCCTCGGCAAAGGTATCTCCGCTTCGGACGTCGTGCGCTTCACGGTCTACCAGCAGCCGGATGATCTCGACGCGGTGCTCGACTTCTACGTGGACCAGCTGGAAGCGCAGCTCGGCGAAAAGATCGACCGCGAGGAGTGGCGGTTGGGCTTCGAGCTGGGGTCGATCGCGGAGTGGCAGATCCGCGGCGTACTGTTCGGCGTGATGGTCAGTGCGCCCTCAGCGCCGGTGCCGGACGAACAGCGGCCTGCTATGCGCGAGCGTGTTTTCTCAGACGTCTCTTACGTGGAGTCGCTCGTCCGGAAGCACGGGCTGGCTTAGGACGACCCGGCCTGGCGGAAGACCGGGGGAACGGGGGTCAACCCGTCGTTCTCGTCGCGGGGCTGGCTGACCTTGTGCTTGGTCTTCTGCACGTACATGGCGCAGTCGGCCTGCTGGATCACTTCATCCGCAGTCTCGCCCGCGTCCGGGGAGGTGGCGCATCCCAGGGAGGCCCGGACGTTCAGCGTTAGTTCGTTTCTGTCGACGATATTGAGCGAGGCGAGGCGCTTCTCGAGGCGGGTCATCAGCGCGCTCGCCTGCGGTGCTGGAGTGTCAGGCAGAATGATCGCGAACTCATCGCCGCCGACGCGGGCTGGCACGTCGCAGGCGCGGGTCTGGCCGAGCAGGAAGCGCCCGACGTTCTGCAGGACCTCATCTCCGGCGTGGTGCCCGTGGGTGTCGTTGATCTCCTTCAGGCCGTCCAGGTCCATGGCGATGACCGAGAGCGGACGCTGAAACGCCTTCGCGGTCTCCAGCTCGCGCTCCAGGCGATCGAAGAAGTAGCGGCGGTTGAAGAGCTGCGTCAGGTCGTCTTGCATCGCCATCTTCTCGAGTTCCATGTTGTGCACGAGGAGACCGAGGCGCAGGCGCTTCTCCGTGTTCACGGCCATCTTGACAACGCGAGCGGCGGCGGCGAAGCCGAACACGCCGAGGCCCGCCAGGACGATCGTCTCGATCAGGAACGTCGGCGAACCGAAACCGTGCTGTGCGACCATGATGACCCAGCCGGCCAGTAGCAGGCCCAGGCCAGCGACGCGGAACAGCCACACCTCGCGTTCGGCGCGCTTCTGCTCGTTGGCTGCCGGGTCGCCGCGTACTTCCAGGACTCGTTCTGGTGTAAAATCGCTCGGTTTAGTCACAAAGATGCCCTCTACTCTGGGCCCCGGCGGGACTCCCGCCGGGCGCGCTCTTATCTGTGAGTAAGGACGGGGACGCCAAAGCTGCGTTACATCGCGCGGGTACTGATGGGCGGTGGTTGGTTGATGGCGGTTGGAGCCGGGCCGTACAATTCTTGAGGCGGGCCCGTAGCTCAAGGGTAGAGCGCCCGGCTCATAACCGGTTGGTTGCAGGTTCGACTCCTGCCGGGCCCACCACTCGTGTCCCGCGGTCCCCTGTTGCCCCTCTGATGGGATGTGGCTCCGCCACGCTACCGGCCGCACCGGCAACTTTCTCTGCAATGCGACCGAAGGACCCGCGGGCGCTGCGGCGAAGTAACGAAAGTCGCGATGCCCTCGTCAAAGAGATCGACGGGGTAATCAGAGAGGCTGGAGTCGGTGAGATCACTATCTCCAGCCTCTCTTCTTGAAGACGAGGGCCGGCGGTTCAAGGTGACGCGTTACGCGCTACTCGGATAAGATGACAGTACCCATGCGATCTGAAGAACTAATCGAGAAGGTCGAAGCTGCACTCGCGGACTATAACCCGCGCCACATCGACAACCCGGCAGCCTCGCCCGCTGCCGTGCTTCTTCTGCTCAGGTCCGTTGAGCGGGAGCCCTACGTCGTCTTTACGGAGCGCACCAGCAACGTCGAACACCACAAGGGCCAGATCTGCTTCCCCGGCGGTGGCATGATGGAGTCCGACCCGACGCCTGAGGCGACTGCGCTGCGCGAGACGTTCGAGGAGATCGGTGTCAAGAGTGAGCATGTGCGAGTCCTTGGCCAGCTCGACGATATGCTCACCGTCAGCGCCTTCCGGGTGTCGCCGTTCGTCGGCCTGTTTGAGCATGACCCTGATTATCAGTACACGATCTGCGACGTCGAGGTCGCACAGGTCATTGAGGTGCCGTTCAGTTTCCTTCTGGAAGAGGGAAGCATGGAGCTGGAAGTCCGCGAGCATCGCGGCCGGGAAGTGCTGGTCCCAGCTTTTTCTTATAACGGGCACCGCATCTGGGGCGCCACCGCCCGCATGCTCCACCAGCTAATCGAGCTGGTGCGCTAGCCTGCGTGCCCGATTCGCCGCCGGCCGACGGTTCCCTGGTCCCGCCGCGGAAGCGGCCTCCCTGTAAGCGCTGCAAAGCTAGTGACTGGCTGATCGACGTACGCCAGAAGTCGCGGCTGCGCTGGGCGATCGAGACGGTCTTCGCTGTACCGGACGTGCTCATCTTCCAGAGCGAATCGGCCGGCTGGCCGGGCAGAGAATACGAGCGCTGGACGTGCGCGAACTGCGATCGCTCTGTCCGCGTGGCGCGTTCCTGAAGCGTCACTGAACCGCGCCCGAACGGGCCGTTTGCCCGGCGCAGCGATTGCGGATACCGTCTTACGTGCAATAGGTTCACGCGTGCCAGGGGGTAGGGATATGGACGGACCGTCACAGGCTGAACGGAACGCTATGGCGCAGCGCCTCATCAGCCGTAACAGGCTGGCCGAAGCACTCGATCTTCTGAACGAAACGATACGGCAGGACCCGCGCTTCGCCGCGTCGTTTGAAAATCGGGCCGGAGTGTTCGAGGCGCTGGGCATGCACCCGCAGGCCGAGGCCGACAGGCGCAAGGCGGCCGCCCTGCGCGCTGCCCAGCCCGCATCGGTTCCTCCGCCGGACTCTACTCCTGCTGAGCCGCCGGACTCCGGCTCAGGGGAGGAGGCCGCGCCGGAGGTTGCGCTGCCCAGCGACGAAACGTCAGAGGGAGATGAAGCTGCGCTGCCCGAAGCCGCTGCGGAGGCAGAGGACCCGAACGACGGGCCGGGGGACGTTGCCGCCGCGCCTGACGGGAATGGTGATCCGCCGGATGAGCCGCCGCCGCCCGTTATGCCGTCGTACCCGCCCCCGCCGCCGCGCTCGATCAGCAGCGCGCTGCTCCGGGCGGCCGGCGTCGTTGTGTTCGCGCTCGGGATATTCATCGTTGCTGGCGGCGGAATCTACGTCGCGCTCAACGCGATCGGGGATGGCGACGACGACAACGTGACGCCCTCCCCGACCGAATCACCGGCGTCGGCGGCGAGCGCCGAGCCCGGCGATAATGGCGACGGAAGCGTTGCCGGCGATGCCACTGACCTCCCAGTAACGGTGGAGGAAGCTCTGTCAGGTAGCCCATACTCGTTCTCGCATCTGGAAGACGCGTGGCACGCCCGGGCGCTGGCGGTCTCGATCGGGGAGATCAGCGAGTCCGTGACGGGCTTCGGTGAACCGGCAGTCGACATAACCTTGACCGGCAACGGGGAGACGATGGAGCTAAGCGTTCTGATCTACTCTTCAGCCGAGGCGAAGGATACGGAGTGGACGCTCGGTGTGGGCCCGGAGCCGAAGGTCAACGGCGAGTTGCCCGCCGGATCGTCGGTCTGGTACAACGCCAACGCCATCGTCGTCGTGCGCGTGCCGGCTCCGGCGCTCAGGCAGGACGCGCTCGACGGGTTCCTGGCGGTGGGCGAGGCCACCGGCGAATCAACGGACGAAGGGTAGAGGGTTCAGCGCCCTAGAGGATCTGCGAGAGGAAGAGCCTGGTGCGGTCTTCCTTCGGAGCCTCGAAGAACTCCGCCGGCGTTCCCTGTTCGACGATGAGGCCCTCGTCCATGAACATGATGCGGTCGGCGACGCCCTTGGCGAACCCCATCTCGTGCGTGACGACGACCATCGTCATGCCGCTCTCGGCCAGCTCGTGCATCACGTCGAGCACCTCCTTGATCATCTCCGGATCGAGGGCGGAGGTCGGCTCATCGAAGAGCATGATCTTCGGCTGCATCGCGAGTGCGCGCGCGATCGCCACGCGCTGTTGCTGACCGCCGGAAAGCTGCGCCGGGTATTTATCGATCTGCTCTGGGATTCCGACGCGCTCAAGGAGTGAGACGACCAGCTCCTTGGCGTCGGACTTCTTGAAGTGGCGGACGTGCGTCAGCGCGAGGCTGATGTTGCGCTCGATGGTCAGGTGCGGAAAGAGGTTGAACTGCTGGAAGACGATCCCCACCTCGGAGCGGATCTTCTCAACGTTGCGGAGGTCGTTGTTGAGCTCTACGCCGTCGATGATGATGGTGCCCTCGTCGTGAGGCTCGAGGCGGTTCAGGGTGCGCAAGAACGTGGACTTGCCGGAGCCGGACGGTCCGATGATGACGACCACCTCTCTCTCGCGGACGGTCGTCGATATTCCGCGCAAGGCCTGAAAGTCGCCGAACCACTTCGTGACGTCGCGGCAGACGATGATCTCGTTGCCGAGAGCGTGGTCCCTGGTGGATGGGGTTTCGATAACGGTGTCGTCGGTCATAACATCAACGCTCTCCAACGCCGAGGTTGCGCTCCAGCTGCTGGCTGGCGCGCGACATGGAGAAGGCGATAATCCAGTATATCAACCCGGCGAACAGCAGTGACTCTGCATGATGGCCGATGAAGCCTGGCTGCGTCGGCGCGATCCGCGCGACGGCCAGCAGGTCGATCAGCGCCAGGATGAAGACGAGCGACGTGTCTTTGAAGAGACTGATGAACTGGCTGACGAGCGCGGGAATGACGGCTCGCAGCGCTTGCGGCAGGACGATGAGGGCGAGGATTTGCACTCCACCGAGGCCGACCGCCTGGCCCGCCTCCACCTGCCCGCGCGGCACGGCCTGAAGGCCACCGCGGACGATCTCCGCGATATATGCCGCCGAGAAGAGGATGAGGCCCAGCATCGCCATGAAAACGACCGACATCTCGATGCCCGTGATCGGGATTCCGAGAATGCTGGTCTCGTGCCTGATCGCCAGCCGCAGGATGAAGAACGACATGAAGAGGATCGTGATCAGAGGGACGGCGCGGATCAACTCGATGTAAGCGACGCTGAAGATGCGTATCACCGGGAACGTGCTGGCGCGGCCGACAGCCAGGAGAACGCCGAGGGGGAATGCCACGCCGATGCCGACGATCGAGAGGACCATCGTCAGGAAGAGCCCTCCCCACAGGCGGTCCGGCACGTAGGAGAAGAGCCCGCCCTGGCCCGGCAGGAACGACGGGTAGAGCGCCGTCGGCCACATCGCCGCCGCAAAGCCGAGGATCCAGAGCCCGACCGTTACGTTGCGCGCGAGGTCGCGAAAGCGTGAGAAGCGGACGGGCCAGGCCGCGAAGTAGGCCGCGCCGAACGCCGCGATGCAGGTGCTGGTCCAGAGTATCGCCCAACCCTCGAGCATGAAGATGTAGAGGGGCACGCAGGCGGCCGCGAACACCAGCGGCAGGCGCAAGTTGAGGGTTCCCCAGAGACGCCACGAGAAGCCTGACAACACCGCCGTGCCGTGGAGCGTCACCCAGATGCGCCAGATCTCGTCGCGCGGGAAGCGGCCCGTGAAGTACAGTCCGCGGTTGGCCTCGACGATCTCCCACTCTGCCGTAGCGAAGACGAAAAGCGAGCCCTGGTATGCGGCGAAGCCTAGTATCGTCACCGTGACGATCGTGAGGACGGTGTTACCCAGGCTGCTGAAAAGGTTAGCCTGCGACCAGCGGAGGGCGACGACGTGTGGCGGCAGCGCCGGGGCGACGGGACGGCTCTCGGCGGTCATTGCCGGGCCGCCCTCCACTTGAGCCGGCTGTACATGAAGTTCATGACGGCGGAGATCGTGAGGCTGAGGCTGAGGTAGGTGAACATGAGCAGCGCCACCATCGGCACGGCCTGGCCGGCCTGGTTGATGGTGATGCGGCCAACGTCGAACAGGTCCTTGAACGCGACGACGACCGCGAGGCTGGAGTTCTTCATGAGGTTGAGGTACTGGTTGGTCAGCGGCGGAATGATGATCGCCATCGCCTGGGGCAGAATGACGAGGCGCAGTCGCTGGACGCTGTTGAATCCGAGAGCCTGCGCCGCCTCCGTCTGCCCCTTCGGGATGGCGAGGACGCTACCCCGGACGATCTCGGCGATGAAGGACGCCGTGTAGATGCTGAGTCCGGTGAGAAGTGCGGCGAACTCCGGCGTCACCGTCAGGCCGCCGTCGTATGCGAACCGGCCGACCTCTGGCGAGTCGACGTCCAGCGGTCTGCCCGTGACCAGGAAGCCGACGCCGGCGATCGCCATGAAAGCCCCGAACGCGCCCCACCAGGGGTAGCTCGGCTTTCCCGTCTCCTCCTGGCGGCGCATCAGCAAATAGCGGACGGCGATCGCCCCGGCGAGCGCGACGGCGACGAAGATCATCCAGATGCCAGACCCACTTGTGCCGTACACCTCGGGCAGGGCGAGGCCGCGGTTGGAGAGGAAGGCGATGCCGAGGAAGTCGAGAGAGTCGGCGATCTTGGGCGCCTTCAGGTAGACGGCGAGGTACCAGAAGATGAGCTGTACGAGCAGCGGGATGTTACGAAACGTCTCGACGTAGAGCGTGGCGACGCGCGAAACGAGCCAGTTCGTAGAGAGTCGCGAGACACCGACGATCACGCCGAGCACGGTCGCGATGAAGATTCCGATTACAGATATCTGGATCGAGTTCAGAAGGCCAGTGATGAAGGCGCGGAAGTAGTTGTCGTTCGCGGAGTAGTCGAAGCCGAACGCACGCTCGTCGATGCTGAAGCCGGCGCGCTGGCCGAGGAAGTCGAGACTGACGTCGCTGATGTAGATGTAGTGAATGAACGTCCCCGGCACCCGGTCGACTTCAATGCTGACGAACGGGAAGATCTCCAGGCCCAGCCCGTCCAGCTCTGCCTGGATGTTGGAGATGAGAACGTAGCCGAAAACGAGAACGACAAGGGCGAAGACGGCCTGAAACAAGAAGCGCCGGACGCGTTCGTTGCTCAAGAGCGTGAGCAACAACGCCGGAGCCGCTGATAGGCGCCGTTCGGATCCGGAGGAGGCGGTCAAGTGTCCAGGCTCATCAGACCGGTGGCCCGGCTGAAACTCAGCCGGGCCACCGTGCTATCGCTATCTAGCTATGTCTTCTTTTCGCGCTTACTTGAACGGTGGGCTATAGATGAGGCCGCCGTTGGTCCAGAGAGCGTTGAGCGTGCCTTCGCGGGCGATTCCAATCGGCGTTACGTTTGTTTCGTAGATTTCGCCGTAGTTGCCGACCTGAGCCAGCACGTCCTGCATGAACGTCACGTCGACCTCGAGGCCGGTGTCGGTCACGTCGCCACCCTCGAATCCGACGCCGAGGAGGCGTGCGATCGAGACGTTCGCTGGAGCCGCAATCATGTCAGCGACGTTGCTGCTGGTGACGCCGAGTTCTTCCGCCGCGATCGTGCCCATGACAACCCAGCTGACGATGTCGGACCACTGGTCGTCGTTGTCGATCGAGACGGGACCGAGCGGCTCCTTGGAGAACGTCTCGTCGAGGATGACGAGCGATTCAGGGCCACCCGAGCCAGCCGGGAACGCAGAGCGGCGTCCGGCCAGCTGAGACTTGTCGGACGTCCAGCCGTCACAGCGCTCTTCGATGAACGCCGTCTGCAGCGTGTCGTTGTTTTCGAACCCGAGTGCCTCGGCGTCGGGAAGCCGGTCAGCCAGGTTCAGTTCGGTCGTCGTGCCCTGCAGCACACAGATCGTCGCGTTAGCCAGCGCGTCAACATCGGCGAAGCCGTCTGCGGCGCGGACCATCATGCCCTGGCCGTCGTAGTACGAGGTCGCCGCGAAGGTGAGACCGCTGGACGCGTCACGACTCGTCGTCCACGTCGTGTTGCGGATGAGGACGTCGACCTGTCCGGTCTGCACGGCGGTCAACCGGGCCTCGGCCGTTAGCGCCGTATAGTTAACAAGCTCAGAGTCGCCGAGAACGGCTGCGGCTACCGCCCGGCAATAGTCGATGTCGAAGCCGGCGAACGAGCCATCCGCCAGCAGGTTGCCAAACCCGGGGACGGAGTCGTTGACGCCGCAGTTCAGGCGGCCGCGGCCGATAACGTCCTGCAGGACCTGGCTGTGGCTGCCGCTGGGCTCGTCGGTAACGGTGGGCGCGTCGGTGTCTCCTGGTGTTTCGGTGGCGTCTTCGTCGTCGTCATCACCGCAAGCCGCAAATACAACTACGGCCAGAGCGACAAGAAGCAGAGGAAGAATAGCCACGGAGCGCTTGAGCGTCATGAGTCCCTCCTTAGAGCTAACTATTCGATCGTCTGGGTGGTCTATGAACGCTATGTGTGAGTCCGGGCCCTGAATATGCCGGATTTTAGACAGCCGGTGGCGCTGCGTCAAGTCGCTGCCGTCAGTGTTTGTTCCGGCGCGGAGTCACGTCGTTCCGCACGCCGGCGCAGCCGCTGGCCGGGTTTGCGTCGGCACAGTTGAGTGCCGTCGCCGTCCGGGTCTCGTCGCCGCGTACGAGGCTGCCGGAGTAGTTCTGTTCGGCCGCCTGAATTCGCCAGCCGGAAAGCGTTCTGCCTTCGGCCTCAAGAAGCGAAGCGCGGTTGTCGAGGCAGGCAGCGGCGGGGTCGTCAGTCGCGCAGAAGTAGAAGTGCACATGCGGCCCGGGGACGGCGCCGCCCCGGCGGTGCTCGCACGAGGGGTTGCCGAGCGGCGCTCCGGCCTCGACGTGGTCTCCGGGTGCGACGGCCAGGCTGGAGGATCGCAGGTGGTAATAGCCGGTGCGGATTCCGTCGCCGTGGTCGATCTCGACGAGAGAGCGATCGGCGATGCGCACGACGCCGGATGCGGCGGCCGTGACCCAGTAGTCGTCGTTCCCCGACGGGGCGCAGAGGAAACCGGTAAGCGGAGCGCGCGGGGCGAAGTCCAGAGCGTAGCGGGCGGCGTCGTTGGGGCAATCGTCGGCGGCGCTGTCGCAATGCGGGCCGCCCACGAAAAACCAGACCTCGTCTGCCGCCCAGGGCAGCCGGAAGGCGTTCGCCTGCGGCAGATCGTCTTTGTCGCTCCCGGCGCAGGCAATGGCGAGCACCAGCAGCGCCGCGCTCAGGATGATCAGCCGGCCCATGAGGGCCACTTTACGGGAATCCTTCGTCCAGAGTCAGACCCTGGTTCGCACCTGTCGCCGCGCTTTCCCAGGAACGAAGCCAGCTCGTACTGAGCATGATGCTGTTGCACTGCGGGCCGCCCGGTCAGTCCTTAATCGGCCACATTGTGTCGCGGCCGGGAAAAGGACACGCGACCGTGACGGGCTCGGACAGATAGAACTCAGATTGACAATCGCGATACACTGCGGTGACTGCGAGCTGAGAAGGAGCGCCTTTACGGAATGACGAACCATCGACTCGGGATACTGGTCGGAGGCGGTCCGGCGCCGGGGATCAACAGCGCCCTGAGCGCCGCCGCTATCGCAGCGATCCAGTCCGGCCTTGAGGTAGTCGGCATATTTGACGGGTTCCAGCATCTCATGCAGGGACGGACTGACATGGTTCGGCCTCTCGGAATCTCGGACGTCTCGCGGATCCATTTCCAGGGCGGATCGATCATCCGGACGTCGAGGGCGAACCCGGCGCGCAGCGACGAAGACCTGGAGCGCACCGTTGAGACACTCCGGAAGCTTGAGCTGAGCCACCTTGTCACGATTGGGGGCGAAGATACGGCCTCCTCAGCCGCCCGGATATGCCAGCAGGGCACGGCTGACATCCGCGTCGCTCACATCCCCAAGACGATCGACAACGATCTCCCGCTACCGGCCAACGCACCAACGTTCGGGTTCGAAACGGCGCGACACGTCGGTACGCAGTGGACACTTAACCTGATGGAAGAGTCGCGAACGACGGATCGCTGGTGCCTCGTTGCGGTGATGGGACGAGTGGCGGGTCACCTGGCACTCGGCATCGGCAAGGCGGCGGGAGCGACGGTGACGATTATTCCGGAGGAGTTCTCCGCCTCCACGATTTCACTCGATGACGTCTGTGTGATCATTGAAGGCGCGATCCTCAAGCGGAGGGCGCTGGGTCTTCGGCACGGCCTCGCCGTGATCGCGGAGGGCGTCGCCGCCAAGATGGACCCCGAACAGCTCGCGAAGTTGCCAGGCGTTGAGGTGCGGCACGACACGCACGGACACATCCGCCTGGAGAAGATCCCGCTCGCCGCTATCATCGAGCGAGAGGTCATGCGCCGCTTCGCCGAGCGCGGGGAATCACTGTCGCTCGTACCCGTAAGTCTCGGGTACGAGCTCCGGTGCGCGGACCCGATCCCTTTCGACATCGACTACACACGAACGCTCGGATATGGTGCGATCCGATTTCTCGTTGGCGACGCGGGTGCCGACTCATCGCTCTCGGGCGGCCTTGTTTGCCTGGAGGATGGTCGTCTCCGCGTCCTTCCGTTCGCGGAGGTGCAGGACCCGAAGACGGGGCGGATCAGCACACGCATGGTCGACGTGCAGTCGGAGCACTATCGTGTCGCGCGCGAGTACATGATCCGCCTGTGCCGGAGCGACCTGCACAACGTCGGAATCATGTCACGTCTCAAAGCGGAAGCGATGATGAACGGCGACCGCATCTCGCAACGGTTCTCGCCGATGTTCGACCGCGACGTACTCCGGGGCGCGCTGTGACCAACACCGAGACCCTGACCGCGACGGCGAAGGCGATGGTCGCACCCGGAAAGGGGATCCTTGCGGTCGACGAATCGACGAAGACCTGCACGAAGCGATTCGCTGAGTTTGGGATCGAGTCCACGGAGACGAGCCGCCGGGACTACCGCGAGATGATGTTCCGGGCGCCGGGGATCGGTGAGTACGTTAGCGGCGCGATCCTCTACGACGAAACGATCCGCCAGGATGCGGTGGACGGCTCCCGCATCGCCGAGGTGCTGAAGGATGCAGGGATATTGCCGGGGATCAAAGTCGACACGGGCGCGAAGCCGCTCGCCGGCGCTCCGGGCGAGACGGTCACTGAGGGCCTTGAGGGCCTGCGAGACCGCCTCGCAGAGTACCGCGAGATCGGCGCGCGCTTCACGAAGTGGCGCGCCGTCCTCAGGGTCAGCGACGAGATGCCCAGCCGCCGTTGCATCGAGGCCAACGCGCACGCGCTCGGCCGGTACGCGGCGCTTGCGCAAGAGGCAGGCCTCGTCCCGATTGTAGAGCCAGAAGTGCTGATGGACGGCCACCACGACATCCAACGCTGCCGCGTGGTCACGAGCCAGGTGCTACAAACGACGTTCGAGCAGTTGTCGGCACAGCGCGTGCTGCTCGAAGGCATCGTTCTCAAGCCGAACATGGTGATCGCCGGAGGAGACTGCCCGCGGCAGGCCACGAGCGACGAGATCGCAGAGCTGACGCTCGCCACACTGCGCGAGTTGGTGCCGGCCGAGGTGCCCGGAATCGCGTTCCTGTCTGGTGGACAGAAGGGCGAGGAAGCCTGTGCGAACCTCGACGCGATGGTGCGCAGAGGTGATCTTCCGTGGGAGCTGACGTACTCATTCGGGCGCGCTCTGCAGTACCCGTGCCTCGAGATCTGGGGCGGCTCGAACGGTGCCGATGCTCAGGCAGCGCTCTTACACCGCGCGCGCATGAGTAGCCTTGCCCGCTCTGGCCGCTACTCGCTCGTAGAAGAGCGTGCTGCTCTCTGACCCAGGGCACGTCGAAGGCATGGATATGGAGCGGGCCCAGGCCGTGGCCGCCTGGTGAAATGCCACGCGCCTTCAGTGTGCTTTGACGGAGCGCATGACCTGCGCCCGGTTTGCCGACGGCGCGTCTTCCTCTTGAACTATGCCGCTGAGGAAGAAGATTCCAAGCAGGAATAGCAGGTGCTGGTAAGTGGATTCCGCCATGTAACCGGCGAGTAGAACGAGCAGTAGCCCGGCGGCGATCCAGTATGCGTCGCGGTCACGAAAGCAGGCGACGATAGTTAGCAGAAACAGTGCCAGGGCCAGGAGGTAGACGGGGAACGGAAGGAAGAGACTTACGCCGGTCGTCCAGAGTGCGAGGATCGCCATCGTTGACACAGGCGAGAGACCGGCCACGGTCAGCGCCAGCATGACCACGGCTACGGCAGCGGCCCCGGC
>SDBT01009998.1_pt1 | contig 15357 bp, 12 predicted proteins | sample 2277101 | NCBI WGS metagenome assembly SDBT01 (sample SAMN10404973, study PRJNA504765) | marine sediment metagenome | isolation source: marine sediment core GS10_PC15, 103 cmbsf | place: Arctic Ocean: Southern Knipovich Ridge | collected 2010 | reverse complement strand
TAGGTCCCGAGGGGGACGACCGCATATTGGGGGTGCGGGCTTGCGGGCCCCAGGCGGACTCCCTGATCGGGGAGGTCTCCCTGTGCATCCAACACAACCTGCCTTATACCGACTTGATGGACGCCGTCCACGCCCACCCCTCGCTGTCGGAGAGCCTGCACAACGCCGCCAGGATGCTGGCCGGGCTGTACCCGGTTGGGGGTTCGCGGAAGAGCTAACCGCCAAGGCGCAAAGTACGCCAAGGAAGAGGAACTGGGACCCTTCGATCAGCTCAGGCGAGCGCTCAGGCTCGCCCGTTGGGCCTGCCCGGCCAGGGCTACGCCCAGAGGGACAGGCTCTTCGGGGTCACGATAGGTTCTATGTGGGGTACTTTCAGGCTAACGATAGGCCCTCAAAAGGATCGCAAAAGGATCACGATAGGGTATCAAAAGGATCACCTTTACCGACGGGGGAGGTGATACCGTGGGTTTTTTTCAGAAAAAACCACAATGACACAAAGGGCGGATTTAGAGTATAAGGCATTAAGAATGAAGAGGTTAATATCTGCTAGATACCGGAACCGGAAAGACAACCCACCCTTGTTTTCCCTCCCTTGTTAAGGGAGGGCCTCGGCGTAGCCGCCACGGCGAGCCGAACTCGCGGAGCGAGAAGGGAAGGTTTTCTCTTGGCATCCTTCTCGATTTTCAAAGAGCGGGGGGAATATAGGGATTTTTTGGAGGGCTGTCGTTCGCCTGGTGCGCCTCGCACGGAGCCCGCATGCTGGAGGAGCTGAATCGGGAGGGGGATTATGGGTTAGGCGTGGCTCGGTTTGTCCGCGTCCGCTTCAATGCCTTGCTCGGCTGCATTGTCTTTTATTAATCCCTCCTTTTTCCACTTTTCACAAATATATTCAAAAAACTCTTTCTCTGGAGAAGGTCCACAAATCGGTGCAAGTTCCTCGCCTATACTAGTAAGTAGAACCATTCCAATTTTCATCTCGTTATTTGTCTTTTTTGGAAACTCCAACTCAACAGCTTGGCCGTAGTATGAGAAAGAAACTGTTTGCGGTAATTTAAGGCGCGTAAATCCAGGGAAACTATTAAATTGAATAAGACCTATACTCTCAAGATGATTAAGTGCGCTGAAGCTAATATTGTGCTTATTGTAGATTTCATTCTGATAATCATAGATCAGAGGTATTGCACCACCTAAATCCCACTCATATTTACATAAATTAGTGAATAACTCAGCATCGTCTTTGTCCAAGGATGATAAAAAGTTAACGGTTCTTTTCGAATACGAGCCTGGAGAGTTTGCTTCGCCAGAAAGAATGCGTGACCACAAACCTTGCATTTCAGAATCAGAAATAAGCCTACATTTATCAAAGAAATTCGCAATCCAATCATTTTCAATATTTTCAGATTTTGCATCATCATTAAGATTTGGTAATGCTTTTTGAGTTATGTCTTCAATGTTCTTCTGTTTCTTCGCCTCCTCTTCTAGAAACCGGCGCATAGCTCGGCGGTGAATATCTTGTACAACTATCTTGGAATCTTCTCGAATTATTTCAGCTTCTGCTTCTGCCTTTGCAACACGTACAATTTGATATGGCTTGAAGACTCCACCAATTGCTTCGGATATTTTCTCGATTAATCTAGTTGCGGGTTTCGATAACTCACCTATGCTAATTAATGAGTTTGTATGCATAGTTTCCCCTTATTCGGTGTAACTATCATTTATGCAGAAATACACCGTGCCCTTGGTCTGCTCCAAAGCCTCCAATTGCATGCCCTGAGGCTGTAGCTACGGCTCACCTGTATGGTTCTGCGCTTAATTCGCTCAGAATATCAAACTTTCAGAGAAAATCCTTTCTTGCTTGCGGACGGCCTCTGTCGAGCTGTCGCCTATTGTTTCATAAAAGGCCCTGAGTATCTCAATGACCTCGGAATTCGCGTCCATAAAAGCCTGCAATTCTTTCGCAAACTTGGGATTTGGTTTGAAGTTCTTTCCGTTGCCAACCAACACTTCTTTTTCAAGTAGCTGTTCTATACCATTCTGATAATTGCCTGGAATTGAATCCTCTTGGCGCCTTGCTTCTATATTTTCGGTATTGGTTATGCTATGTTTGAGTATTGAATCAAGTAGAACGGTAAAGGCCGGATACGGTGTAAAGATAGATATTTTCCTGAACAGAGTGTCAGAGATGATATGCTTGTCTTTGGACGCCTTTGTAACAGAGAGCTTTTGGATTTCTCTCTTAAGTTCGGCTTTTTCTTTTTTTGGGGTACTCGTATCGGATAGCTTTTCATCAATGAGAGCGGACACTTTGCCGATAAACTGTGCATCCCCGTCAAGTTTGTCTTGATCATCCTTAGTGGGTGTGCCGTAGCTTCCGAGTAGAAGGTGATCTAGCATTTTATTAGACATCTCTTTTTGATCGAGGACGCCAAATTTGACCATCTGTCGAATTTCAGTGGCAAGTGTTTGAATCGATTCGAGGGCTAAAGTTGACTGCGTCTCAAATCTATCGCTGAGTCGGTAGATGAAATAGGCCAAGACAAGAGCAAGAATCCCGAGGGTTACGGTAGTGATAAGAGATATTATATCGAAGATTCCTACAGAGTTCCTGCCCGCGATTTCCAGTAGTTTGTCGACAGATATCTGAACGAGTTCGTTCGTATTCATGATCTCATTTCCTCAAGCGAACTACCATTTATAAAGAAATCCACCTGTTTATAGAATCCTCTTATCGTGCATGGTAACGAAGCCGATGTTAGTTATCCCTTAAGAATGATCCAACGATAATATTATAATTGAACTACTTGGCTCCAGGGAATGATACAAATTGGCAATATCATGCCAGGACAGGACGGGTCTGTTATCTGCAGCGCCTAGCTAGTGGGCGTTGGCTGCACGCCCGAGTTAGTCTCTTGTTCCGTATCCTTTTGTTTCACTCGGAGGTGAGGTCGAGCTTTGAGTGCCTTGGTGCCGATCCTCTCGAAGACATCCCATTTGGTTTGCCAAGTTGCCTTATCGCGCTCCAGGTGTACTAGAGGCTCAAGAACAAGCCATGCCTTAGCGATTGGATCACCCCATACCCTTAGCATTCTCCGCTCTCCGAGATAAGGTGCTAGGCGAACGAACTCGTCTACTTTCCGACAGACCTTCAGTCCGACCTCGTCTTCAGGTGTCCCTGCCTGTGAGAGATTGTCGAGGCGCGCAAAGACCTTGCCGCGAGCGGTTGTGAAGTCGTTTGAGACCCAGATTTCCTGGGCCTTCACCCAGGCCTCAAACCGGAGTTGCCGGACGGCAAAGAGAATTGCGGCTGCACCCACAAGGATAGCCAGGGCGCTCACGGCTGACCAGAACGTGTCGGAATAGATCAGTTCGAGCATGTCGAGTGTACCTCCATCGGCTTGTGTCTAGCTCCAATTAATGAAAAAATATCTCAGGCAGTTGAAACCTGATATTGTGTCTATACCCGTGATAGAATCTAATTCCCAATTCTGAATAATCCAATTAAGACCTTGTAAACAATCACTTGGATTGGATGCTCGATGCTGGATACTCGATGGAACCCCGCCAACGGCGGGGCTCGATGCTAACTGCTCACCGCTCAAGGCTGTTCCCCCCGATGCCTCCGGGCCAGCTCGAAGCCCAGGACGCCGAAGGCCGTGGCCACGTTCAGCGACTGCTTGACGCCCATCATGGGCAGTTCCAGGCACAGGTCCGCCAGGGCCACCAACTCCTCCGACAGGCCCACCACCTCGTTGCCCACCATGAAGCACACCGGGAACCTGATGGGCGCCTCCCAGAAGTCCACCGAATCGTTGGTCTGCTCCAGGGCCACCAGCAGCATCCCCTGAGACTTCAGCCGCCGGGCCAGGTCGACGGCGCGGGTGTGCTTTTCCCAGGGCATGGTGTGCTCGGCGCCCAGGGCGGTCTTGGTGATCTCGTGGCGGGGCGGGAAGCCGGTGTAGCCGCACAGGTACAGCCGCGACAGGTGCAGGGCGTCGGCGGTGCGGAACATGCTGCCCACGTTGAACAGCGAGCGCACGTCCTCGATCAGGGCGTAGATTGGCAGGCGGGGGGTGTTGCGCACGTCGTCCAGCGAGGGGCGGGCGCGCTTGAGCTCCAGGTCGGTGAGCTTGCGGCGAGACATGGGGGAAGTTACGCGGTGCGCCGTGGGCGGGCCATCCCCAGGCCATTGAAACCGGTCGTCGCCCTGAGCTTCGCCTGGCGAAAGAGCAGGCGAATGGTCGAAGGGCGAGAAAGCGCGATCGCTCATGCTTCGAGAGCCTCATGCTTCGAGAGCCTCATGCTTCGAGAGCCTCATGCTTCGAGAGCCTCATGCTTCGAGAGCCTCATGCTTCGAGAGCCTCAGCATGACCTTGGGATGGGATTCAATTGCGAGATAAAGAAACTACTGTCTGGAGCGCGACTTTCTGATCAACTTCAGGGCAGCACGGGAGCAAACCATGAAACGACACATTACTATCACTTTCTGCCTATTGGTAACCGGGCTAGCAGCCCAATCCCCGGTCCCCATCACCGCCGACCAGCGCACCGGCCTGGAGGTGACCATCTACAACAACAACCTGGGGCTGGTGAAAGACACGCGGGCCTTCGACCTGGCAAAGGGGGGCAGGGTGGAGCTGCTGCTCGAAGAGGTGGCGACCAAGATCCAGCCGGAGACGGTCCTGCCGGTCAGCCGCACACCCAAGCTGGACTGGGTAGTGCTGGAACAGAACTACGAGTACGACCTGCTCACGCCCAATACCCTGCTGTCAAAGTACGTTGGTAAACAGGTGCAGCTGCTGACTTACGACGCCAATAACGAGATCACCGAAAGGCAAAGGGCCACGCTGCTGTCATTGAATGATGGCCCAATTTATCAAGTAGGCCGGGAGATTCACGTGCGGCATCCGGGACACGTGATACTGCCGGAAGTGCCGGAGGAGCTGGTGGCCCGCCCCAGCCTGCGCTGGCTGGCCGAAGCCGATAAGGGCCGGCACGAGGTCCAGGTGAGCTACCTCACCGGCGGCCTGACCTGGAAGGCGGACTACGTGCTGAAGATCGACCAGGCCGCCACCATCGGCGACCTGACCGGGTGGATCACCCTGAACAACCAGAGCGGCATACCTTACCCCCAGGCTACCGTGAAGCTGGTGGCGGGCGAGGTGCACCGGGTGACGGCCAAACGCGGGGCAAGGCCCAGATATGCCACCGAAGCGCTGGCTATGCGGGCGCCGCAAGTGCAGGAGGAAGCCTTCATGGACTTCCACCTGTACACCATCCCCTGGAAGACCACCATCAAACAGAACCAGCAGAAGCAGGTGGAACTGCTCCACAAATCGGGGGTGGGGTTAACGCGGCGGTACGTGGTGGAAATGCAGGGGGCGGTGCCCCATCCCCCCCGGCAGGAGGCCCAGAAAGTACCGGTGAAAGCCCGGCTGAACTTCATGAACACCAAGGCCAACCAGCTGGGTGATCCCTTGCCGGGCGGCATCATCCGCATCTACAGCGCCGATCACGGGGGCCACCTGCAATTCGCGGGCGAGGACCGTATCCCCCACACGCCCCGGGACGAGCGGGTGGAGATCAACTACGGCCAGGCCTTCGACCTGGTGGCGGAGGTCAAACGGCTGAGTTACACGCGCCTGGGCGACCGGGATAAGCCGCGCTACGAGCAGACCACCCAGGTTTCCCTGCGCAACCGAAAAGAGAAAGGGCAGGTGACCATTGAGGTGCGGGCCCGGTTCGCCGGCGACTGGCAGATCAAAAAAAGTACCCACGACTACGAAAAAGTCGGCGCCTTCACGGCGGTGTTCACGGTACCGGTGCCCGCCGGTAAGGAAGTGACTGTCGAGTACACCGCCCGGGTAAAGCAATAATGCGCGTATTGGTGCTGGGAGGCGGCCTGGTGGGCAGCGCCATCGCCCGCAACCTGGCCCGGGACGGCGAGCTGGAAATCACCGTCGCGGATAGCAATCCCGATATTCGCACCGCCCTGAAGCGGGACTTCGACCTGCGAGCTATCGAACTGGATGTCACCAATCAGGCGGCACTCAGCCGAGCGGCCGCGGATTGCGACCTGGTGGTAGGCGCTCTCCCCGGTTCCCTGGGCTATCAGATGCTCAAGACCGTCATCGAGGCCGGCCGGAACGTAGTGGACATCTCCTTCTGCCCTGAAAATGTGCTGGACCTGCATGACCTGGCTATCGAGCGCAACGTAACCGCGATAGTCGATATGGGTCTGCAACCGGGTTTGGGCAACCTGGTGTTGGGGCGCTACCAACAGGAATATGACGCCATCGACCGGTTCATCTGCTACGTGGGCGGACTGCCCCAGGTACGGCACTGGCCGTTCGAGTATCAGTCAGTATTTTCCCCCATCGACGTGATCGAGGAATACACCCGGCCGGCGCGTATGCGGGTTAACGGCCGGACCCTCAGCCAACCGGCGCTTTCCGATTTGGAGCTGATCAACCTGCCCAAGGTGGGGACCTTGGAAGCGTTCAATACCGACGGCCTGCGTAGCCTGCTTCAGACCATGCCGGTACCCAACATGGTGGAGAAGACCCTCCGTTACCCGGGGCACGCCGAGCGGATGCGTATGTTGCGGGATATGGGACTGTTCAGCCGGGAGCCGCTGGACATCAAGGGGGTCCGAATCTCACCGCTGGATATGACTTCCCGGCTGATGTTCGACATGTGGGCGCCGCAGGGCGAAGGCCGTGATCTGGCAATCATGCGGGTCGAGATCCAGGGGCAGATTCAGGGCCGCGAGGTGGTGACCACCATCGACCTTTACGACGAGTATGACCCTGAAAGCGGCACCACCGCCATGGCCCGCACCACCGGCTATACCTGCGCCGCCGCCGCCCGCCTGTTATTAAACGGCTCTTACCATGAAACCGGTATTCGACCCCCGGAGAATATCGGGGCGGACCGGGGAGCATATGATCTGCTGTTAAAAGACCTGGCCCAGTGGGGAGTCGAACTGATGATCAATCGGGAGGAGTTGGATTAGTTTTCCCGCTCGTACTGTCCGGCGCCACCACGGGTAGACTATCTACCCGCACTGAATCCGGTTGCATAGCCGATAGTGAATCCACCAGGGCGGTGTCCGGCAGGGCAAACTGCCGGTTGGCAGCACTATCGGGGGCGAAGGTGGCTGAGTCCGGCCAGGCGGCGGTATCCACCAGGGCGGTGTCCGGCAGGGCCAACTGTCGGCTTAAAGAGCTATCAGGTTCAATGCCGGATGAATCCGGCCCGGCTGTGGATAGCGGGATCGAATCACCTACCGGAACTGGGGGAAGCAACAGGCTGGTGTCGATATAAACAGGGTAAGCGGTCTCCTGCAAACCCTGCACCCAGGCCCGGCGTAACTGACCACTGTGCGCCCGCATCCAGCCCTGCCGCAGGCGAGGTTTCAGCGCCTCGGGTTCCGGCAGTCCGGCCGCTTTGCGGTCCTTGATCTTGGCCAGTACGTAATATCCGTCCACCGGCACCGGACCCACCAAATCTCCCGGCGCACTATTGGCAATGGAATCAGCGGCGGGGCCATAGATGCTCACCGGTACCCACCCCAGCCGCCCGGCGTGTTCCCGGGCCCACTCTCGCAGGGTATATTCCCTTGCCAGCTCCCCGAAGGGTGTTCCGCGCAGATATGATTCCTTCACCATCGCCGCCCGGGCGGAATCGCCAACCACGATTTCCTCGATCTCCACGAGGGCCGGCTTTAGATATTGGTGGGGATTGGCCGTCAGATGCGCCTGGAGGGAATCAGTCGGAGGCAGGTAGGCCCGCGCGAGCCGCCAGAGCACGGTATCAATAACCGCCCTTTGCAAGGTAGCCTGGCGGTTTGCCTTGGCCGCTGCCATCAGCGAATCAGCGGCGGGCAGGGCGGCCGCCAGGTCCATCATACGGTCCCATATGAGCATTTGTACAAGTAGTGCTCGGAAAGCACGATTGTCAATTATGCCGGCACGACCATCAGGAGGCAGCAGCTCCAGGCGGGTTAGCAGCCAGTCCAGGGTATAGGACTCATCATATAGTACGAACAGATCGGTTGCCAATAGTTCAGGACCTGGCAGCTCGATGGCTGTGGCGTTCTGTGCTTGGAGTAGAATTCCCGACCGGAGAACTTTCCGCATTCCCCAACGGCGCCACTTAATCGGCAACCCGGACGCCCACTCCGCCAGAATTGCACCGGTGGTTTCAATAGGAACTGCGTCCGCCGCCATGAGCTGGTCCGTAATGAGCTGGTAGTATTTTACCCGCTCGAAATGACCATGGTCAGGGCGGAAATCTTTGGCCAGCAGTTGCACTAACAGGTAACCGTCGGCCGTTCGAATCGGGAAGGAGATTTCACCCGGCGACAGATGGTAAGCCAACCGGGCGTAGGTGGAATCCAGCTCCCAGGTGTACTTCCAACCCAGCTCCCAGGGCCGGTCCAGGAAATGGCTGGGCCGGTAGACCCGCAGTGCCTGAGATTCAAAGGGTGCGCCCCGAGATAATGCCTCCCGGTACTGGATAGCCAGCACGCTGTCTGTGGCGACTAAAATCCTGGTAAGCAGAGCTGTGTTACGATATCGATACTCGGCCTCTACCCAGGTGATATCCTCACGAACATCTTCAGCGAAATGGGCTCTTGCCACGGCGGTGAGCAAAACATCGCGCCAGGCCAGGTAACCGGCCATCATAATCTCAGGATTCTCCCACAGGCCCTGATCGCGACCGGCAGCCAGTAAGGTGGCCTCATTGATCAATCCGTCCAGGAAGTCCAGCTTGGCCGCCAGTGAATCGGAGGCACTATGCTTGTCGATAGACAAGGAATAACGCCGCTCAAAGTCTGCCACGGTGATGCTGTCATTACCCACGCGGGCCAGCGCCCGGCCGGGTGTAGCGGCCGATATAGGGAGGACCGCCAGAAAAACGATCAGAATCTTTGAGTATCTCATTTAGGTAAAAGCGAAATGGATCGCGGCACAGTTGTGGGCCTTTCTACCAAGCACCAATAGCCGGGCAGGAATCCTCTTTGGCGCCAGTCCGGCTATGTAAATTGGCCCCGAAGCTATCGAACCGTAGATATCATTCAAAACAATTTAAGTCGGGAAAAGTCACATACGAACGAAAAGCAGCCCTGATAAAACTGGGTTAACGCTGACCACCGACGCACATTTCTTTGGGTAGTTAATGGAATCGATATATAATTTCGGGCAGTATTGAGCCCCGGTAGCTCAGCTGGATAGAGCAACGGCCTTCTAAGCCGTAGGTCGCGCGTTCGAGTCGCGCCCGGGGTACTGGTATCCTGCTGGTTTGGCAGGGATTTTTTGGGTTGGGTAGCGTACCCGCCCCGCCAACCCCGCCGTCGGCGGGGTTCCCCCGCATTCTGCGGGGTTCAGTCGCGTCCCCTCTGGCCGTAGCCCGGCCAACGGGCGAGGCGCGGTACGAAAATGCCTCAGGAATTTCCTGAGGCATTATTTATTCCCCCTACTTCAGCAGCAGCATCCGTTCCTGCGAGTGAGTAGGCAATCTATCCTTCCGCCCCTTTGCGTTGGGCAACACATTCTGCCAGGATACACAGCATCTCATACATCATCGTGGCACCGACCAACGCGGTGTTGCCCGAGAGGTCGAACGGCGGCGACACCTCAACCACATCGCCCCCGATCAAGTTCAGCCCACGTAATCCTCGTAACAACCTCTGTGCCTCAATAGTTGTAAGCCCGCCAACCTCCGGGGTCCCGGTGCCGGGGGCAAATGCAGGGTCAAGGCTATCAACATCGAATGAGATGTAGGTTGGGCCATTCCCTATCACCTGGCGCGCCGTAGCTATCACTTCCTCCACACCCAGCTTGGTGAACTCCTCAATGAAGATAACGCGCATACCCGATTCGAGAGAGAAAGCCCATCCCTCCTCCGAGTTCTGGGCACCCCGGATGCCAATCTGCACCGTCCGCTTTGGGTCAAGGTGCCCTTCCTCCACAGCCCGGCGGAATGGCGTACCATGGGTGAATCTACATCCCAGTTCCTCATCAAAGGTGTCGGTGTGAGCATCGAAATGGACCATGCCAACAGGCCTGTCTGCGGCAATCGCACGCAAGATCGGCAGGCTGATGGAATGGTCGCCTCCTGCACTTAGCGGTATGGCGCCGGCGTCGTGTACTTCGCGGTAAAACTCCGTGATATTGGCGTGGCTTCTCTCCAGATCAAAGGCGCTGGTAAGCGGAACGTCGCCTATGTCAGCAATACGACAAAGCTCATATGGATTGATCCTAGTCACATGGTGGGTAGTGCGTATGAAACACGACATGTTGCGAATCTCACGTGGCCCGTGACGCTGGCCTGGACGGTTTTCCACACCACCGTCGAACGGTACGCCGATGAGTGCAATATCTAACCTGGATGGATCGCGAACCATCTGGGTACGCATAAAAGTCGAAATGCCAGTGTAGCGCGGCTTGAACATGGACTCGTAGTTTAGTTCTGCTTTCATAGAGAACGTATCCTCATTTCGATAATTCACGGCGCGTAGTTATTCCGTATCCGGAATTTAGCTAATGATACTGAGCTGGACCTACTTCGCACTATCTTGATGGTTTGGGTGTACTCCGGTGTTATTAGCCAGGCAGGCAATCAAGATGCCTGAAGGGCCTGATCGGCGAGCTCGATCCCGCTGATGAATTTCTCGGTCCAACTGGTAGCGTGGCAGCTCAGACATACGCTCTTCATCCCGTTCCTGCGCACGGTCTGTTCCCTTGAATCGATTAGGTATTCCTCCGCTATATTCATTTTGCCCTGTGGTTACCCCGAGGCAATTTGTATATATTCCGACGCCCTGTGCCGGTAGAATAACTCTATTATGAAACGTACCCTCACTCTCCTCGACTCCAGCATGATCAACTTCGGGACCATCATCGGCTCCGGAATCTTCCTGGTACCCACCACCATTGCCCTGTACATGCATTCAACGTCCCTGACGGTGCTAGTCTGGCTGGTGGCCGGTATCCTGACTCTCTTCGGCGCCCTCTCCATGGCCGAGCTCGGCGCCGCCATGCCCCGCGCTGGGGGACAGTTCGTCTATCTCAAGGAAGCCTACAGCCCCTTCTGGGGCTTCCTTTACGGTTGGTCCAGCTTCTGGGTGATCAACTCCGCCTCCATCGCCGCCCTGGCCGTGGCCTTTGCTACCTACCTGGGCTACTTCCACCCCCTGACGCCAATTCAGATCAAGCTCATCGCCATTGTCGCCATCACCGCCTTCACCCTGCTCAACATCTACGGGCTGCGCACCGGAGTGTGGGCTCAGAATATCATCACTTTTCTCAAGATCGGCGCCCTGCTGGCGATTATTTTCCTGGGATTTTTCCTGTCCGGCGGCGAGACCGCCAACTTCCAGCCCCTCCTTCCCGACAGGAGCTTTTCTTCCCTTGTCCCTCTCTTCGGGCTAGCGCTGGTAGCCACCCTCTGGTCCTACGACGGGTGGATTGAGATCACCTACATCGGCGGCGAGGTTAAGGACCCCGGCCGCAACATCCCTCTCGCACTCCTCATATCCACCCTGACTCTGATTGCCATCTATATCCTGGTGAATATCGTCTTCATCTTTCTGCTGTCACTGCCCGTCATTGCCCAATCACAGCTGGTAGCCTCTGAGGCGCTCAGTGCGGTGCTAGGCTCCGCTGGTACCACCCTGGCAGTCCTGATCATTCTCGTATCGACCTTGGGCGGAGTCCACGTGAATGTCCTGGCCAGTCCCCGTATCTATTACGCAATGGCCCGGGAGAACCTGTTTTTCCGTTCCCTGGCGGAAATTCACCCTAAACACGGCACTCCTGCGTTCGCCCTTGTCGTTCAGGGAATCTGGTCCGCCCTCCTGGTCTTCTCCGGCACTTTCGACCAGCTCATCACCTACGTGGTTTTCGCCTCGTGGATCTTCTACGCCATGTCCTGCGCCGGGGTGATCATCCTCCGCCGCAAACAGCCCGATCTCGAACGCCCCTACCGCACCTGGGGCTATCCTGTGGTACCGGTGACCTTCGTCCTCTTCGCCGGCTTCCTGGTCCTCAACACCATCGTCAGCGACCTCCGCGATGCCCTCATCGGTGCCGGCCTCATCCTCACCGGACTCCCCGCCTATCTCTACTGGAAACGCAAGTCCCCTGCTACCTAATCAGACTCAAATCCTCTACCGGGTCAGTCCGCACTCACTCTACTTGCTGCGCTTCAATTCTAAGCCGGAGAACAGCAGATAATCTTCTCCATCCCTGCTCTTGATCCGGATCGTCTCGCCAAGGTTCCTCCCCGTTCCCATGGTGATCGCCTCCCCGTCCGACAGCGGTTCCAGCGGGAATACCATGGGCGAACCAAGGAATTTCATCTGCAGTAACAGCAGCCCCGTCTTGGTGTCATGCGTGAGCTTGAAATTGCTTACAACCGGATTCTTGACTTCTCCGGCTTCTTGGTACCTACCGCTCCTGGTGATCACTAAGTTTAAGCATATCGAGACCCTCTTTAACAATGCCGGAGTAGCGATTCGAAAAAACACTGTCGATCTCGGTGAAAGGGAATGGGACCAAGCCATCGATGTTGGATTAAAGGGGATGTATCCTGAAGGATTACCATGACAAAAACCGAACCGTTCATCCATCCATATATTCCGAATTCCTTGCCCGATATTCAGCAGGCGATGCTGGAAGAAATTGGGGTTGGCAGTATTGAAGATCTGTATGCCGACATACCTGATGAATTGCGCTTTCGAAAAGCATTAGCAATTCCCGAGGCGATTTTGAGTGAATCCGACCTTAAGCAGCACGTCCAGAAAATCCTGGATAAGAATGTTACCTGTGATGAATACCTGTCGTTCATGGGCGGGGGTTGCTGGCAGCACTACGTCCCGGTGATTTGCGATGAGATCAACGGGCGATCAGAGTTCCTCACCGCTTATGCCGGTGAACCGTACGAAGATCAGGGCAGGTTTCAAGCCCTATTCGAGTATCAAAGCCTGATGGCTGAACTGCTGGATGTTGATGTAGTCAATGTACCGAATTTCGACTGGGGCCAAGCGGCGGCAACGAGCTTGAGAATGGCAGGCAGAATTACCCGTCGAAAAACAGCTCTGGTGTCCGAATGGGTAGGACCAGACCGACTGGCAATGATCATGAATTATCTCCAACCCGTGATGGAAGTGAAATGCTTTCAGCATGATCATGAGTCCGGATTGATTGACTTGGAGAATCTGGAAAGATTGTTCAGCAACGAGGTCGCGGGAGTCTACTTCGAAGTCCCAAATTTCCTTGGTCAACTGGAAACCAATGGGGAAACGGTAGCACAATTAACACACCAAGCCGGAGCACTTTCCGTAGTTGGGGCAGATCCGAGTTCTCTGGGCGTGATAAAATCCCCAAGTCAATATGGTGCTGATATCACTTGCGGTGATATACAGCCACTAGGGATGCATATGAATTATGGAGGTGCACTGGGTGGCTTTATCGGGACCCGCGATGAGGAAAGGTTTGTCAGCGAGTATCCATCCAGACTGTTTGGCATCACAAAGACGAGTGTTGAAGGAGAATACGGTTTTGGAGACGTTCTATATGATCGCACCTCATTCGGAGACCGGGAAAACAGCAAAGAGTATGTTGGAACGGCTTCAGCACTATGGGGTATCACCGCTGCAGTCTATTTAAGCCTCATGGGTCCCAAGGGTATGCAGGACTTAGGACAAAAAATCCTACAAACATCACTCTATGCACAAAAAAGAATTGGGGAAATCCGAGGAGTGAAGTCACCACGGTTCAATTGCAGTCACTTCAAAGAGTTCGTGGTTGATTTCACAGAAACAGGGAAAACGGTAATGGCAATCAATTCTGCCCTTCTAGATAAAGGAATTTTCGGTGGCAAGGATTTGAGCAAAGATTTCCCCAAGCTGGGGGAATCCGCCCTTTATTGCGTTACAGACATCCACAGCAAGGCTGATATCGATCTCCTGGCTAATCATTTAACGGAAATAACAAGCGGGTAGAAGAAGTAACCATGATTAGTAAACCATCGGCAAGTACAAGACAATTCCATCAGGCTAAATGGGATGAGGAGATAATCTTTGAGCTGCATACTCCCGGTGAGAGAGGATTGTTCGTCTCAAAGACCGAAGATGATGTAGTTGCAGAGGTTGGAGATGGAATTTCCAGCTTGCCATCACACCTGCACCGCAGTACTGCCCCTGCACTGCCCGAAGTAGCACAGATGAGGGTATTAAAGCACTTCCTGAGACTCTCTCAGCAGACCCTTGGGGCAGATTTGAATGTGGATATCGGGCAAGGTACATGTACCGTAAAATACAATCCGAAGATCAATGAATACCTGGCAGCTTCACCCAAGGTAACAGAACTGCATCCCTGGCAGGAGGGTTCCACGGTACAGGGTGCATTAGAAATCATCTATAAATTGGACTCCTATCTTCAGCAGATTTCGGGCCTTGATAAGTTCTCATTTCAACCTCCCTCCGGCTCAGCTGCTATTTTTACAATGGCCTCGATTGTCGAGAAGTACCACCGGTTCAACGGCAAGAGTGACCAGCGTGATGAGATTATCACAACCATATTCACTCACCCGTCGGACTACTCCGCGGCGGCAGTCAAGGGATATAAGATAATTACTCTTTACCAGAATGAAGATGGATTACCGGATATCGAGGCACTGAAAGCGGCGGTGTCTGAGAGAACGGCAGGGTTATTCATAACGAATCCCGAGGACACAGGTATATTTAACCCCAAGATCAAAGAGTTCACCGATATAGTCCATGCAGCCGGTGGTTTGTGCGGCTACGATCAAGCCAATGCAAACGGAATCCTGGGCATAACCAGAGCCCGGGAAGCAGGATTTGATATGTGCTTTTTCAATCTACATAAGACCTTTTCCACGCCGCATGGATGTGGAGGACCCGCAACCGGTGCCATCGGCGTAACCAAGGAGCTGTACGACTATCTGCCGGTGCCAGTCGTAGTAAAAGAGGATGAGGGCTACAGGCTGAACTACGATCTGACCAGGAGTATTGGCAAGGTCAGAAGTTTTCACTGTGTGTTTCCAGTTGTTCTTAAGGCTTACGCCTGGATTCGAAGCATGGGTGCTGCGGGTTTATTGGAGACTGCGAAAGTAGCTGTGTTGAACAATAATTATGTGCTTACGAGAATAAAGAAAATACGTGGTGCTACTGCGCCCTATGCAACCGGCCGGGCACGGATCGAACAGGTACGCTATTCGTGGGAGCAACTCTATGACGATACTGGTGTTGGGACTGAGGACGTGACATGCAGGATGGCTGATTTCGGATTCCATCTGTGGTCCAGTCATCATCCATTCGTTGTCCCGGAA
>SDBT01009997.1_pt1 | contig 15357 bp, 33 predicted proteins | sample 2277101 | NCBI WGS metagenome assembly SDBT01 (sample SAMN10404973, study PRJNA504765) | marine sediment metagenome | isolation source: marine sediment core GS10_PC15, 103 cmbsf | place: Arctic Ocean: Southern Knipovich Ridge | collected 2010 | reverse complement strand
TAAATAAAAAAATTAAAAATAAAAATAAAAATAATTATTTATCCCCTATAAAGACGCTTAAATTTACAATTTTCATCTTTGCTATAATCTTTCCACAAAGAAAAACCCTTACCTACTTCTGCTCTTTCAATTTCAACATCAAGTTCTTCATTAACATTTTCTACAATTGTGTTAACTTTTCCTTTTGTCTCATTCTTAGTAGAGATTTTTGTAATTTTAGCTGAGGGTATCATTTGTTCACTTAACTGTTTCTTAACTTCTATTGCTACTGCTTTGCTAAATTTTTCTGCTACTTCTTTAGCTTCATACTTAGCTAACTTAATTTCAGCTATCTTCAATTTTTCCTCTGCAGTATCTTCAGTTGTTTCCTCTTCAGCTGGTTCTTCTACTTTTGCTTCTGGTGTAGGTTCTTCAACTTCTTGAGTAGGTTCAGTTGTTATCTCTGGTTGTTCATCTTCTGATGTAACGTCATTCCCGTCATTTTCTGCCATATTAAAATCCTCCATATTTAATTTAGTTTTTAAGTCTAAACTTTCTCTTAATGCATTTGCTAATCCAGCTCCTGGATCTCCCGGTATAGCAACTAAACTTATCTCTAATCCTTGTATTCCAATAGCTGTAACCGTACCAGCTTCTTCATCTTCTCTTAAATCTTCTAACATCGCACCAATACTAACATTAGTGATACGTCCATCATTGATCATTTCTTGTATTTTCTTATCCATAATCTTTGCTTCAAACATTATTCTACCTTGTCCTTCAATACTTCTTTCAAAATTAACATTTTCTGTTGTTCTTCCAACAATATTAAAAATTGAATTTTCATGGTCCACCAATAAAGGTTTATTTCTAAAACTAGGTGCTGCTTTTTCTAATTCTTCACTCACATAAGTTATACTATTTCTAGTTGTAGTTTCATTAATAGCCACTCCCTTTATAAAAAATTCTTGTTCATTATTAAGAAATGTTTCACTAATAGGAGTACAAAATTCTACATGTCTCCAATTTTTTATTTCTTGAATATCAGAACTAGTTTTTTGTTTAGATTGACAAATAGCAAAAGCATCACTTTTACTTTTACCTTGTCCCATTATTTTTTTTACACATCTATCAAGTTTCGCTGGCATAATTTCACCTAAAATAATAAATGAAAAAGTTTTTTTAAATAACAGTATTTAAATTATATAATTTTTACTAAAATAACTTAGAAATCAATCCTTTTTATAAGAAAAGTTCTATTTTTTTACTCTCTTTTCTTCTTTTTTTAGAACAATTTTCTTTTTTTCGTCTCTTTGTAATCTCTCATTACGAAGTGCTTGTAATGAATTATTAATTTGCTGTAACTGAGTCATAATTTGTTCTCTAATCTCAAATAAATTATACCCAGTCTGTTTTAATTCATCGTCAGAAAATTGTTTTATATTTTTTTCCATATTTTTTTATATCGATGTGGGTATTTAAATTTTTTGTTTTTATAAAAGGTCTAAACCACAAAATTTTTGATTTATTAAATATCGTAATAAATTTGATTCGATATCTGGGTCAGTATCTACTTTAGTTACATAATTAACTCTTGTTTGTATATCTAACCATTTAATAGCATAATGTACATCTAAATTATTATTTTTAATATTTTTTATATACCAATCTAATCCATACCAGTCAAACCATTCATTTAACCTAGTACAGCAACAATGAAATTTATATTCGCCTCAATTTATAATCTTAATAACCCCCTTCTTGGAGTATATATGAAACCTTCGCTTTCCCAGTTAGGAAATGCTTTTTTGAATTTATCATATTGATATTTTGCTTTTTTATGAGATTTATTATGAAAATTACATTTTACTTCATAAAAAGAATAAAATTCATCATTCATAGCAAGTAAATCAACTTCTCCTATTTGACCATTTCTACAATATTCAAAAAATTTCCACATATAATTATAATACTTTTTTCGCTTCAAAATATTTTCTAATCTATCAACAAGCGTATCGTGTAAATTTTGTCTCATAATAACTTCTTAGTATAACCTTAACTTTTGGACTTCACGGGGAATTAGTTTACGTTCCTCCAATTTGTATTGCACAAAAATTTATATCCTCAACCGTCACAGTTCTAGCGGCTGCCGAATCTGAAGTTATCCAAATTTCTATCGTATCATTAGCTGCTAAATCAACTATCCCCGACATTGTTAAGTTTCCTACATCTGCCCCAGTTCCTAAGGTTCTTCCCGCATGAATATTATTGAAAACTCCAGTCCCATCATTCTTATACATTTCCAAAGAAATAACATGAGCAGAACCCGAACTATTTTTGATTGAGATACTGGCATCAATTTTATACTTTCCCGCTTTAGTGGCGGTGATGTGGTCTTGGGCGTGGTCGGGAGTCATGTTGTTAGATTCCCCATTTGTATCAAAGATTAGAACTTGGGTTTTAGTCGTGCTTGTTGAAGTTGTAGCTGTGTTATCTCTAGCATATATCTCAGCAAAAGGCAAGCCTGCTCCACCTACGAAGACAACATCACCAGTTCCATCAATAGAAACATAGTTTGTGTTATCATCACCAAACTTACAATCTCCAACAACTTGGAGTTTGGTGTCTGGTGTTTCTGTCCCAACCCCAACGCCTGTAGAATTAATAGTCATCTTTGTACTGTTGTTAAGAGAAAATCTGACAGAATCACCTAACTTATAGAAACCTGTATCAGTATCATTAAATTTTAAAGCAGGTGATGCTTGAGAGCCATCCCTTGTTATTTTTAATGGAGCGGAAACTTGAAGTTCACCTGCTCCAGTTGTTATTATCTTTATATGACCACTTTGTTCATTTGCCCAACTTAAGTCATCATCACCTGAAGAAGCATTGCCGAAATATCCCGCCCTTCCTCCACCCGAATCTTTCCATTCTATAAAACCAGTTGAAGCAGCCCCTGCACCATTGCTATCTCGAAAAACAAGAATAGGAGCAGCATCAAGAATTGTCACACCACTTACTTTAATATCATCACCCGCAGTTTTAGGGCTTAGAACTGTGCCCACCCTCTGCCAGAAGTCGTTATCGTCGACATATTTCTTAGTAGCTGCATCCTGATTGGCTGTTGGGTCTGTCAATTCATTTATTTGATTAGAATTCATATCTATAGCCCCTGTTATGAATACGTCTCCATTGTCTCTAACATTAAAAATATTATCAGTTGGAACAGAATCTGTTGCATTCCAAATATTAAAGCAACCTCCTACACCAAGAACAACATCCACATCAGAACTAGTTGCTTTCATTCTAATTGCATCAACAGTATCAGGATTTTGTTCAGAAACCAAGTCTCCAAATTCTAGCAAAATATCTCCTGTGGTAGTTAAATTTTGACTTCCTAAATCAACATCAATCGTAGCATTAATATATGGTACAAATTTATCAGCATTTTCTAAAATTTCTACAATATCTGCACTCAAAATCTCAGTCAAAACTAAAAACTTTTCTATATCTTGACTACTTAAACTACTCAATCCCATTATACCCAACTTCCTATATTAGTTATTCTATTATTAGCATAAGTCAAAGTATTAACAAAACTTCCCACTCCAATAAATTGAGTAACCGTTTCAATTCTACTTCCAGTAATTCCAGTTGCAGTTCCACTCACAGCATATTCAAATTTAAATGCAGGATTATTTTTTGTTGTATCATTTGGTACTGTTTCTTGTATTCCAACAGAATCAATATTAACACCACTTATAACAATATCACCACCTAAATCAACTAATAAACGTCCATCAACATTAACATCAGCTATAAAAGGTGCGTTATTAGTACCACTAACTGTTGCTCCAATAATTTGTCCTGGTCCTGCTGGCATTAACTCCACCTCACAATAAAATTAACAGTAGCATTTATAGGTCCATTAACAATAAACCACAATCCATTATTAAGCACCCATTTCTCACTCACATTTTTAACAATCAACGTATCCTTATGAACAGGTTGAACTCTTAAAGATAAATATTTTCTTCCACTAAAACTCACATTCTCATACACTACAATATCTCTAAATGGTTCAAAACTTATCATAATTTCAATCTGTTTATCGCTACTAACTATAATAGCTTCTAACTCACCATTAAACTCAGGCGATATAAATTCAGCTTGACCACTTTGTCCAGTATTCAAACTAAAACCAAACTCCTTAATTCTCTTAACATCTTCATTTTCAGTTTCTCGTACAGTAATTTCTAAACCTTCATCAATCTTTTTTTCTTTCATTTTTTTTCTTCCGAATTTTTTCAACTACCTTCTCAACAGCTTCAATATCTAATGTATCATTAATTACACTTAGCATCATTACCCCCTTCTAATTTTATAAAACTTAAATGTTGTCTCGTTCTATGCGTACTTGCTCTATTACCTCTTCTAGTCAAAGTTTCCACATCTTCCCCTTCAATACCAGCTCTAGTCCCCCAAACCTTATTAGCAGCACCTTGCATCAATGGTTGTCCTAAAGCAATTGTATCACTTCCAGTATAATCTGACCATGAACCTACAACCACAACATCCTCATTATCTAAAGCATCATTTCCAGTTTTACATTCATGAATATAATCTATAATATTATCCTCACTAGAATATCTTTGATTACATCTAGGACAAATTCTTATCACAATTTTAATACCTCCTCAAATTCTTTTCTTTTCATATCTTCAATCTTTTTGTGCCATTCTAAAACACAATTTCCACAAACCCATTGTCCAAAAATTAACATTAACGGTTTATTATTACAACCGTCAATAACACATTTAGCATTAATTCCCATCTAATCAAGTTTAGTTACAGGAATAAGTGTGCATCTACACATTCTATGAAGTGGAATATTTGGATGATCATCAATAGAAAAAATTTCACCATTCAAAGCTTCACATTGTGGACAAGTTCTTGCTCCAAAAGAACTAACCCATCTAATATTTGTAACTCCTCCTTCTTTAAATTGAATCTTTGCACCTTCATTAGCTACCTTTGTAACTTCAGTTCTTATAATATCAATAGCTCTATGCTCCTTACCTTTTAATAAAAACAACTGACCATTATCTCTCGTAGCAATTTTTCCATCTTCAACCTTAAATAAATCCTTCAAATTAATTTCCTTATCAATTTTTCGTTTCATTGTATTCATACTTTGTCCTTTCTTAAATCCGGTCTTCATAATTCGTCTTAATCGTTCAATTTCAATTTCATTAAATAATCCAGCTGCAATATCTACAGAATTTGTTGCTTTCAAAAAACTAAAATCATACTCATTCAAAAACTTATCAATTGTATCTTTATATTCACCATAATTAAATCCAAGCCATTCCTTAATACTAAAATCTTTATTTTTTTCTTCGACAAAATGCACACAATCTTCAGTATGGATATGAACTACATTTTGTTTATTAGGAGTAGGCGGTCTTGCATTTTGTCCAGGAACAATAGGTTGTCGTCTATCTTCTTCCAACTTTCTATTTTCATCTTCTATCCGCTCTTCTTCTTCCCTCAATGCAGCAAATTCTTCTTCATCAAATTCCATTAAAATCACAATTTCTTTTTCAGCCAACTTTCTTATAGACCCTGATGTATTTGAATTATTAATAAGCTCCGTCAATTTTGTCATTCTATTATCCTTCTCTAATGTTGACAATTTACCCCAATTAAACTCAACATGTATATCAAAACCATTAGCTTGCAATACTCTCTTAAAAATTTTGCCTTCTACAACCTTTTCAATCTCTTGTTGCATACTTCTTATTCTTCTTTCAAACCCATCCATTTGTACAGGTGCAGTAGCCAAATTAACAGCTCTACCAAACAATACTTCTGGTATTTGAAAACTAAACATTATCATTTCTAAATCATGATTCAATACCTCATTAAACTTTTCTCCAATATTACCAAAATCAATTACTTTCATCTCAGTCAAACCATCCGTAGCCCATTCATGTTTATTATTAAGCCATTCCAAATCTTTCCCAAACCTGTCTATATCCGTTTGGTTTGGCTTAAAATATTTTCCACCAACAACACCACCCATCTTAACTTGTAATGGACTATTAGCTTTTCTACTTTGAATCATATGCATATCTTTTTGATTTTGTATTAAATTATCAATGAAACAAATCGCTGGTGCCACTATTCCAGTACCATAAGCATCATCTCCAACAACATTCAATGGAAGGTGTGCAACTTGAAATGTCTCAAAATCAATAACATCATTTAATTTAAATTTTTCAAATCCTCCAACAAATTGATTATAATTCTGCACCACTCCCTCATCATCTCTATTTACATACATCCAATTTGCATTAAGTAATTTTAATCCTTGTGGTATTTCATCTTCTTTACCACCCATCTCCAAAAAACCATTACCTTTCATAAGAGCCTCTCTTATCCACGCCCTTAACTTCACTTCAAAATCAACATCCTCCATAAACTGTTCTATAATCTCTACAGCTTTATCACCATTATCCTCACTACTTGTCACAAAAAATCCAGGACCAACAATAAAATCAACATACTTATCTACAGCAGCCGTAACTAATCCATATTTTCTATATAAGCCTTCTGAAATTTCAAAATTAAATGGATGTTCAATTCCAAGCTCAACAGGAAATTTAATATTCGCATTTTTTGTTTTTCCTTTAAAATTAGTCTTAGCACTATTACTTATTAAAGTAGCTACAGCTTCATTTTTACCAAAAATATATGGTTTATAATCAATAATTCTTTCTTCACTATTACTCACTTTATTCTTACTAAATAATCCCATGGTTTTCCTTTTAATACAAACTAATTATTTTTTTTAAATAACAGTATTTAAATTATATAATTACCTTACAAATGCTTCATACCCTCCATCATTATTATCTTTAAAATATAAACAGGCCAATGCCAATGCATCTGGATAATCATCATGATATTTAGCTCCTTCTGGATGATTAATCTTTACAGTCTTATTTGGTAATCGTTCATATCTCAAATCCATCAACTGATTCAACAACTTCTTATGTTTAGGCAAAATCAACACCGGCAATTCTTTAATTTTTTCTCCAACTATAACTTTTTTTCTCTTCTGTATCATCATCTTCAAATTACTGTACATATCCATTTTACTCACTACACTAAACCTAATATCTTCAACTTTGTAATCACCAATCTCCATAGCAATCCAATCTGCTGGTCCTTCACCCAACCCCGTTTTATCAATATATAACTTCTCTAAATTATACTTCGTATCAATAAACTTTAGCATACTAACTAATTCTCTCGGTTTATTTTTTTCTAAATTAACAATTTCTATAACTCTTATATCATCTTTCCTTTCATCCCACTCCACAATAACACATACACTTTCATCTTCTCCCATTCCAGCACAATCAACACCAGCAACATACTTCTTTTTCGGATGCCCCTGTCTAATATCACTCCCTTCCACAATACATTCCATAATATCTTCTCTATCAAAATAACAATCAACATCATCTACATATCTTCCAAAAATCTCAGCTTGAACAAATAAACTATCTCTACCCCACTCTTCAATATCTTTTTCAATCTCTTTAACACCTTCAAGTAAAAGGTACGGATTATCTAAATAACAATAATTAAAAGACCCCCAATCTTTGTCTCCTCTCATTCCTCTTGTCCAATAATCATAAACAAAATTTCTCTTATGTGGTGTAGTAGTAATCCACATTGGTGCTCCAGTATCATATATCAACGGTCTAATAGCATTAATAGCTTCTTCCTTAATAAACTCAGCTTCATCTAAAAATAACCTATCATAATTTTCTCCTCTCAAACTATTTGGTTTATCAGTACTTCCAAAATCTATAATAGCTTTAGTAGCAAACACAATTTGTGGATAAGGATTTTTTATAATTTTTAAAATATCATTACTATTATTAGACTTAAACATTAACTCTTCAACTTTCCTCATAACAATCATCGCTTGCTTATAAGTAGGAGCTACTAAAAGTTGTCTCATATATTGTCGAGTTATTCCTCCTCTAATAATTTCAGCTCCCACCATCTGACTTTTTCCAGCTCTTCTTCCACATACAACAACCTTATTTTTATGCGATGATATAAGTACTTCTTTTTGCTTTTTATGAGGAATCTGTTTTAAATATACAACACTAAACATTACCGATTCTGTCAAATCTATATTAGCAATATTAATAACATCATTCCTATTAATATTTTCCATATTCATCAAACGCATCCTTTCCATCACTACAATGAACTCCTTCTAAATGACAATCCTTGCATAACACTTGCACATCAACACCCAATTCTTCTTCTCCTAATCTATCATACTTCAAATGATGCACATGATTACCCCAATCACCACATTCTTCACATTCATATCTAGCTTCCTTCAATATCTCCTCTCTTCTCTCTTTCCAATCATCACTTCTCAAATAAGCTACATAACTTTCATTCATCTTTCTTAATAACCATTATTGGCTCCTCCTTTTCTTTATAATCCTTAATCCTTTCAATCATCTTGTCAAAATTAGTAATTATATTAACATTTACACTCTTCTGCACTGGTGGACTCCATAACTCTTTAAATTCTTTTAATCTATGAAACATAGTATTCAATCTTCTCATTCGTTCCCTCTCTACTTTCTTTGGTTCAGTTTCATAACTTGGTGCGTCAATACAATACTCTTTATATAACTGCATCAATTCATCCATATACATCTTAACTTTGTTATCATCTAAACTTACTAACCTAGTACCATCTTGTTTTGCTGCAGCTAATAAATGTGGAACTATGCATAAAGATTTAGGGTCTTTCTGCAAACACATCTTTTTAAACTCACATTCAATAAGACATTTCTTACAAGTGGTTCGCTTAGTTCCTCTTATCATTGCAGCTTTCTTTTTTTTATCATTACAAACTTTACCACCCTTAGACGCCAATTCTTTAAAATCAGGTCTCTTCGATAAATTTTGCTGATGACTCTGAAACGACATATTCAATCCTCCTTATCTGTTTTAGATTTTTTTATACCCTTCCACTCATTATAAACATCATTATCCATGAACACAGTCATTTTATGTCCTCTCTCTTTACAAACAAATGTTACACTATAACCTGTTTTAACAGAACTTTTTACCCCATTAATAACAATAATTTCAACCTCTTCATCTTCTCTTAAAATTTCAAATCTTTTCTCATCACTATATTTACTTAAATCAGGCAATTTAATACTATTAACAAAATTAGGTTCAATAAATCCATATCGTCTCTCACTTTCCCTTTCAATTTGCTCTAACTCTTCTATAAAATCTCCTCGAGCACAAGCCATATCAAACGGTCTATGCTTTCTAGTAAATTGTGATTCTGTTTCTGCTAACACTTTCAAAAATTTATCTTTCGGTGTAACAATTCCTAACCGTCTATAATCACCTTTCTCTTGTGCTGTTTGTTCTCTTTCAATTCCAATCATTTTTTCATATTAACCTCCTTACATTTCAAATTGTTAATTTATTTATAATGCATTCATAACAAAAACATATTCCATTTTTCTCTTTAATATAATCATAAAAACCACCAAAACTTATTTTTGATTCTTTCGATTCATTAACAGTAAATTTCATACATTCATGAAATTCTCCTAATTTCTTTCCACATTTACAACATTTAATCATTATCTTTAACCTCCAACATCTTTTTTACTTTAACACCTTTACATAGTTGTTGCCTCAAATCCTTAATAGTAATCATCTTAAATTTTAATTCCTCAGCATCATTTTTTATATTAACTTTAAAAACTCTCATCTTTTCTTTCAAATTATTCATAAGCCCTTCATCTACCATCAACTTATTAAATTTAATCAACCATCTTAAATGATCTGATTCTTCTTCCAAACCAACCAAACTTTTATTCACAATCTTAATTTCATCATCATTCAACGGTCGCATCACTTTTTCATTTTCCATCATCATTCAACCTCCTTACATAACAAATATAAGCATGCAAACTTACTCTTAAAAATTTACTTAAAGAAAATTGCCTACTTTGACTATCAATAAATTTACTCTGTTCATCATTCATGCTTACACTATATGTCTTAGCCATACCTTTAATAATTAATAAACATTAATAAATAACAGTATTTAAATTATATAATTCTATTAAACTCTACACCTCTTTATAACCGCAAATCTTCTATTCTTTACCATCTCTATTCCTACATTCTTTCTTAAACCATTCTATACCACTCTTATCTACAACTACAGCCCTACATTCTTTACACATACTAGTACATTTTCCACATTCCACAAATTCAACACCTCTACAAATTAAACACTTCATTTTCCCCATCCTCCCAATTTATAAAAAGATCAGAAACAACCACTTCATCTCCACAACACCTCTCAAACAACCTCTTCATAACAAACATCAACTCTTCTTCCATTTCGACCCACAATACTGGCACACCCTTCAACACAATGCTAACCATCATCCCGAGCAAACTATTAACATGTATTTCACTATTCCTATCACTCAATCTTCCCTGTACAATCACAAAACATTTTCCAACACCAAACTCTTTCAACATCCTATCAACCTGCATCTTCAACCTTCCACTACAAACACTTCCGCACATATCATCTACCGTCTTCCTTTCAATACATACCCCACCACAAATATAATCACCACACTTCAACCTTTTCCTTTCAACTTCAAATCCACTTCCCAAAATCATAGCATCCATCCACAACGGTTCTCTATCATCCACCTCAATTTTCATCTTCATCTCCACAACTCCTTGCACCTATATTGGCATTTAGTGCATACCCATCCACCTCCTCCTCCATTTTTATCATCACACATCTTTCTTTGACATTTCTCAACCTTACAAAATCCCCATTCACTTTCATCTATCATTCAAAATCTCCTTTCCCCAAAAACAATTCAATATCTTTATAAAACAATACTCTCTTAACTTCAAATCCTTCTTTTGTCATTCTAGTCTCAATCTCAATCATTATTCATCCTCCTCTCGTTCTAAAATTACATTTAACTTTAATATTAAGGTTTGTGTAATTTGTAAACATAACTTATCATTTTTCTTCGACATCGTGGAAAAATCCTCAATTAATACATTTATCAATTTCTTTAATGTATTTTTTATATGTATTTTCACACTTATATCATCATTAAATTTATTATTTGTGTTATCTAAAATATCCCATATTTCACAATAAAGTCTAATTTTTCCTACACTAACAACATCACCATTCTCATCTTTTAATAATTCTTTCAAAGTTTTTAATAAAAATAGTTCTACGTTATTTATTTCCATCTTGCTCACTTCCATTTAATTTACAGTTTACATTTTGATTATTGTCAACAGTAGTTTCATCATTCTCCTTACTAACTTGCCCTTCTTCAGAATGTGTCCCGAAACGATGCTGATGGGTAAGCGAGTCTCCGCATTTTTCCTGTTGACTTTTATCTTCTAAATTTACAAATAAACCGTCACCACATAAACTATCAATATCATTATTAGTTCTCCACTGAGTTTTTTTAAGTTCCTTAATAAAATCTTTGAAATCTTCTACATCTAAAACACCAGATTTAAGTCCCCAAGTGGATTCTCCTTCTTCATATATTTGCTTATCTAACTCTGCTCCTTTATTAAATTTCATTTGTCACCCTCCAATTCATAGCATTCATAACAGCAATCTTCTCTTTTTGCTCCACAATTAGGACATTTATTATTCATCCCTTCACCTCATCATTTGATTTACAATTTACGTCTTTTAATCTATGCTCAATCATATATTTTATTATTTCTAGTATTTTTAAATTATTTTTTTCTCTTTCTCCTTGAACAGTAGTTTCCATTTCGAGACTTTCTTTTTCCATATATGGTCTCATCATATCACACAATTTATCTAATATTTCTTTTTTTTCCAATATTCGTGATGTAAATTTCATTGGTCACCCTCCATATTTTCATGTATGTCTCTAATTTCTTTAATCCATTTGCTATATTTTCTCTTTCTTTTTCCATACCTATCATCATAATCATTTACCTTGAACAAAAATTCCACCGCACCTACTACAATGTAATTCTCCATTTTTAATATAAACATTCATATTTCCACACTTTTCTTCAGGACAACCTAAAATTAATTCAATTCTATCAACTCTTTTATCAAATTCATAATTTTCTAACTGAAATTGCGTTATTTTGTCATTTGTATCATTCATTTTAAATCTTTACCCTCGATATCGAAAAAATCGATTAATATTTCTGCTTGAGATTCTGTACTTTCTCTCTTTGGATTCTTTCTTAAATAATTTATCCATTTGATTGCTTCTTTTTTTAATTCTTCTTTGTACCAGTCTAAATAGGAAAGTTCTATTCCTTGTGGTCGCCTTATTTTTATATCCTTCAATGTTTTTAATTTTTTATTCATTTTCATTCTCCATTTCACTTGATTACCAATTAGTATCACTACTAACATTTACTTTATGTCCACAAATTACACAAACCCTAATTAGAGTTTCACCTATAAATTGTACTTCAATATTTTCTGGTTGCAAATTACTTCCACAACCTTCACAAATTATTGGATTTAATATCATATTTCTTCCTCCACACAATAAATACATTTTTTATTATATCTTATTATTATCATTTATTACCTTCCATTTTATTTATTTTCATTCTTATCTCCATCAACAACACCTTTCCTTTCCATCTCAACTTGACATCCATAACACACTTTCATAACCAAATTATCTCTAAAATATTTCTCTTTCTTACAATTAGGACATTTCCAAACCTTAGACTTTCCTCTAACACCCCTAAATTCTCTCATACCCCAATTCTCCGACACTTTCTCACTATCCCCCTCACTATATATCTTTTTCAAATTATCATTGCTTAGAACCCCTAATTTCTCTTCATCCTTTATCATTAATAATAATCTCATAACTCCATCCATATTTATAATATCAAATTTATACTTAAATTCATTAAGCATTAATCTAACATCATTACTCACTGAAATCGTAGTCATCTTCGTTTTTTCCATAAATATCTATAATTTAATAGATTTATATACTTTTATATAGTAAAACATATACGTCAAATTATATAATCGCTCACTTTTTACAACACCTACAGAAGGAAATAGTTATTATAGCTGTTATTTTACATTATATATATAAATTTTAAATAAATATATTATATTATATATAAAAATATTATATATAATATAAAATAAATACTATTATAACTATTCAATCAAACATATTCATGAAATAGTTCTCATTAAACCCTTTAATCCGTACATTTTTCCATTGCATCTTCCCACTTCCGTAATCAACTGCATACATACAAACTCCTCTAAAAATTTTCCCATACGTTTTTTCTCCAAAACAAGTTAAATCTTTCATCTTACAAAACATCTTATATTCATCATAAACTTTACTTTTCTCAACAATCCCCTCAATATCCTTCTCTAACATCCCACTTATAAACGCAACGACTGAATTTCCATTACTTTCCATAATATCTCTCGTAACCATCCAATCTTTCGTATTCATAAATTTTCCATTTTTTTTCAACCTATCCAAACCATCTAAAGCCAAATTCAAAATTCCACTCAATTCTTCTCCTGTAGAAATTTTCTCAACCAAATCACAATCTTGCTCCTCTTCTGAAACAATAAACTCAAAATTCAAAATCAACCATCTATCATAATATGATTGAGGATCTTCAATAGTGCCAATAGGCACAGGCATTTTATTACAAGCTGCAGTTATCTTAGCATAATTAAAAAAATCAAATTGATCACAAAATTTTTTCTCATGACAAGTAGGACTTTTTCCAGTCAATTTCTTAAAAGCACTAACATCATTCAATCCTTTAGAACTCATCTCATCATTAATAGCCAAATGTTTCCCATATAAAGATGCTTGAGCAAAATTATTAACAGACAATTTTTCAAATTCAAATGAAGTCTTATTTTCTTCTCCAACAAAATATCCTAAATTATTCAAAACAACTGTTTTTCCAGTATTCGTTGGACCTAACAACACTAACGCTTTCTTCTTAAAATATTCTCTCCACAAGCAAAATCCCATCCATTCAAACAAAGTCAACACATCCTCTTCACATAACACTCCTTCTATAAAATCCAAATACTTTGAACAACAAGCATTCTTATCATACACAATCGGTATCTTCGAAATAAATACCCTTTTATAAGTAAACGCACTTATTTCTCGCGTAACCAAATTCAAAATACCATTTTCAATACATACCAAATTGGGTTCTTCAACCTTAACAAAATCTTTCCTCAACATAGAATTCTTCCTTCCTAACTTATTAACAGTCTCATTAATAAAATTAGTTTTAACCGTATCAGTAATTCTTTCAATAATATTCACAATAAATCTTCTAGCTGGAATATAAACACCATCCTCATAAACATACAATTCATCAGTCTTATCAGTATTTCCTTCTACAAAAATAAAATGATAATTCCTCTCCAACCACCCAACAACATACTTAATTTGCCCCCCTATAGACTTCTTAACAGTCACCATTTCTTTAAACTTTTCCTTTGCTTTTTCGATATCACTCATTTTTTTCTCATATTCATTTAATTTATCTCCTTCTTTTATTCCAAAACAACTTAATTATTTAAATTTTTTGTTTTTTCATTTTAATTACCTCTTAATTTGTCTTTTATTAGATTCATAGAATGACTCAAATATCTTACACAATACATGACTATGATTATAACATTGGGCATAATTGCTTTCACAGCATGGCTCTATATAAGGACACTTGCTTTGCTCTTCAGCTAGTCTTTCTAATCTATTTATTTCTTCTTTTTCCATTATAATTATAAAAGTCCATCATTTGATGTAATCCATTTACCTTCTTTATTATAAAATATGAAATTATTATTTTCTCCGTAACCTCTATACCTATCAAGCTTTAATTCTCTTAATCCTAACCACCATAAACCTCTAAAAGACAATTTAACTATTAATTTCAAAATTTTTGTTTTTATTTCCATTACAATTATAAGCTGTTTTTTATAAATTTTTTAATTATTTTTATTTCATTTATATTTTTAATTATTGCATTATTTACTTGTTTACAAAGTTCCTCTTCAATAATTACATTTGTACTTTTATCAGTTATCCATATTTCTTTTGAACTATTCACTTTTTTTCCTTTATGATCGTAGTATGTCATTTTAAATCTTCTTTTGTTTTTCCATTTTGTTTTATTATCGATCTTAGCGAAGACACTATTTCATTTATTTTGATGAGT
>SDBT01009996.1_pt1 | contig 15358 bp, 18 predicted proteins | sample 2277101 | NCBI WGS metagenome assembly SDBT01 (sample SAMN10404973, study PRJNA504765) | marine sediment metagenome | isolation source: marine sediment core GS10_PC15, 103 cmbsf | place: Arctic Ocean: Southern Knipovich Ridge | collected 2010 | reverse complement strand
CTAATGGAAAGAAATCTAATGGAAAGAAATCTAATGGAAAGAAATCTAATGGAAAGAAATCTAATGGAAAGAAATCTAATGGAAAGAAATCTAATGGAAATGGTAGAGGATTGGAAAAATTAACCGTTGTTGAATTAAAACAGAGGATTAGAGACAAGGGTTTGAAGGGATACTCCGGTAAGAATAAAGCTGCTCTTGTGGACATGTTACAGAATGGAAATGGAAAACCTTCTACCAAGAAGTCTACCAAGAAAACGGTAGCCAAGAAAGAAATGACTGTGGTTCAATTACGAGCTCTGTGTAAGAATAAAGGAATCAGAGGATACTCCAAATGGAATAAACCTCGATTGATAAAAGAGTGTAAATGATTTCATTACAATTTATGTAATGAAAGTTTAAACAAAGCGTGTATTTATTTCTTCGACATAGAAGGTTTAGGTGGAGCTGGTGGTGGAGTCATCCTCTTACCTGTAGAAGTAGTGTGTGTTTTTGTAGACATCTCACCAAGTGGAGTCTTATCAATTGAATCACCAAGTGGAGTCTCACCATTTTTGGCCGCTTCTCCGCCCATCAAACTAGGTGGGACCCAAACGGGACACTTCGGTCTCATAGTTCTCATATCTACGATGACTTCTCCCTTATCATCGGTGATAGGATCTAAGCCTCCTGGACAACCCATTTTTCTGGCGGCTTGGACTTCCAAATCCCTCTGTTTAGCCTTCTCCTTCTTTTCGGAACCACCTGTCATCATTTTGGCTATAGAGTAGACTACCACACCGATAACAATGAGAGCAACAATATAAGTTAGCTGTGTCATTTTAGCACCCTTCTTTTGCGCTCCTCCCAACTTTTTGTTGGCTTTCTTACCCGCCATACCGGTATTATCAGATTCACCAAGAGCAGATGCAGCTTCATGGAAAGAAGCGTTTAAACTACAGCTACCTTCTACATTCCCCGTTTGATCGATCTCTATACCGCCAGAAATACTAGAATTTTCAGCGTAGATAGTCACATCGTTCATTTGATTAACACTGGATATATTGCATGACTGATTAGACTGTTGAACTAGAGATTCTTTGATACTTTGACGGGATTCGACATCGACAGTAGATTTAGCCTCCAACAACGAACCCTCAGCACTTCCAGCATTTTTGGCTTTTAAAATTACATCTGCTGTGGCATCCATATTACTAGATATCATACATTGGGCATTCGTCGAACAAGACTGTGATATTCTAATTCCTCCGGTAACAGTCGTATTGATCAAGTCAATACTGATACCCGACATGATGTTAGTACACTGAACATTACAGGTACCAGAAAATTGTTGAGTTAAATATAATTCGGCGGATTGACCAGAATATACTGTTGAACTAGCACCTCCCATTTTCTATTAATCTGCTCTATTGTAAATATATACAGATAATTTGACTCGGAAAGAAATACACAAAATATTTATTTTAATATGTACTTTTTGGTATAGAAAAGTAAAATTATATTGTAAGTTAGACAATAAGTACTAACACAAGATGTCACAATCTTCTTTTGTCTCATACTCAGCTCCAACTCCAAAAGTGTTGCATACTCAATTTAATGCAGCCCCGAAAGGTCTATTTGATGAAGATAATATTTCTTTCATTCAGAGTAAAATTTCTGAAGTTTTAGCCCTTGAATTCAAACAGAGAATTCTCGTCAGCCGCGGAGATATTATTAGACAAATGGCGGTAACCACTGAGCAGTTTTTGGAAAGTATTCCCAAGATGAATCAACGAACAGTTATGGCCATCTGCAATGATTTCCGCATAGATCAATTAGAACTCGATCGTAATCTTAAATTAGAAGCTCATTTTGTTCTCAGTCAAAGATTATATGATCCATCATCAGAAACGGTCAAATATGATCCTGCTATGATTAAGATGGCCAATAGATTAGGACAGCCAAAAGTTGGAGGGAGCCAAAGGTTCTATTTCACATAGTACCCTTATATTATGTGTATATTTGACTTCTAAAGTCAAATATGATATCAGAAAGATTATTCCTCATCAGAAGCAAATCTTTACTCAAACGAATAATGAAACAGATTACATAATGGGACAAAACATTATCCAAAGGATTTCTTTCCACTCCTCCCAGGTAAACCCCCACACGCAAAAGGAATAATCGAATGACTTATCATTCGATTCAATATCTATTTGAACCATCTCTGTATATTTTAAATCTTCTCAATTAGGACTAATAGTCTTTTTAAGTAGTAAAAAAGACTGTAAGAGGATCTCCCCAACAAGTGCGATACAAACTCTTACCGAACTTTTTTTCCATAAGAGGAATGAGAAGTTGATATTCGTCGTAAGACATCTCTATAACTCTATCGTTTAATCGTAACTTGTCCACTAGGTCGGGCAAGTCCCCATTGAACCGATAAAACCTCGTCATTCCTCCATTTCTCGAAGGTACTTCTCTAAATTCCATTTGGTACTTAAATAAGCGATCAACATTATATTTAAAAATGATAATATCTATTATCATTTTTAAATAAGATATTAATGGATATTGATCTTCCAGTAAGATCATATTGCAAAACTACGTGTTTTCCAACGACACGTGTCGCAAAAAACACCTGGATTTTAGAGACGGGGGTCCGTATGGGAAACCAGTCTTCTTATGGTGAAGTATTTCACGCATGCCGTGCGAATAACTGCCATTATGTTCTTAAGTGTATAGAGCTTGAGGCCAAACAGAACATATCTGTTTTCAATAATGAAGTGACACTGCAAAATAAATGCGCCGAACTTGGGTTGTGTATGCCTGTGGAAGACTCATGGCAGTGCAATGATGGTAGAGGCGGGGCTATCATAACTGGCTTGTTGGAAAAATCTTTGGGTGATTGGTTAAAAAATACATTAAGTGTTAGTGAAAAATGGAATATTATCAAACAAGCTCTCATACTGATCTCTAAACTTCACATCCAAGCCGATTTAACCCATGGGGATGTCCATATGGGTAATTTTATGGCCGGCAGAGATGGTAAATTATTATTTATCGATATGGGAAAAGGTTCTAGATTGAATAACCAAAATATAGCAAAGAGACTCGATCAGATTACGAACGAATACTATTCGTTTCTGATAAAAATGGGAGCGCGTTGGAATGATTTCTACAGAGTTATCACTGACTTTGTTAGAACTGAAATTCAAAAAATTCCTGACATATACGATGCGAAAAAGAGTAGAGGTCAATCTGCTTCAGATCGTGAACAAAATATACTCTTGTTGAAAAACATCGAAAGTGACGTTCTTGAGAAAATCCAGAACGCAGATATTTCAGAAGAAATCATAAAAACTCAACCGGCTATAGATAAAATTTATCTTCGTGCAAGAAGAGTTGCAGAAAGAGAAAGAGCTACAGAAAGAGAAAGAGCTACAGAAGATATGTCCTGGTTTCCCTATATTTACTCTTTCTTCGAATGAAACCTTTCGAGAATGGTTTGATAGTTAATATACAAGAATTTCTTTATCCAAAAGGAACGACCTCTTTGGGGTTGAATCATCGTTTATAAAGCAGTTGAAATATGTGATCATAAAACAGGAATATGGTATCCTCAAAGTGAGATTATTTTCTTTTGGAAAAATAGCAACATTAAAACTGATTAATTGTATCAGTTATTTACTTGATTTTGAGATATGGAGATGATAACCGTAGTTGTGTACGAAAGCCAAGAGGCTTTCGTACGAAACTATACCAAGTATTCCGAAGGGGCCCGCTCGTTTTCGACGTGGGAGCAAGACACCGCGCAGAAATTGATCGCATCGCTGATCGGAAGACGGGAGGTAGTTCTCAAAAACTTCACGACCCGACCCGACAGCTACTTCTGGGGTGAGCATTCGCCCAAAAACCACGACAGGCAAGGCGCGCGATTGGCGCAACTAGAGGCCCGGATAGCCAAACTAGAGTGCGCGGTCGCCCTCCCAGAAGAGATGCATTGAGGCGTTTGCGGATCCACGCGTACGACCTCCCACGGGCCTTTAGCGATTTAGTTACCCCTGCCCATCCACACCCAAATAATTATGATAGCCATAGAAATATCGTATTATACTCAGGAACTCACTGTTTAACATCGATTATAAAGCAATTGAAATGTGTGATCATAAAACAGGAATATGGTATTCCCAAAGTGAGATTATTTCCCTTTGGGAAAATAGAAAAATTAAAACCGATTAGTTATTTACCTTTAAAAATACTTGTTGATATTCAACAAGTATTGTCTATTATCTCAAAGGAAAATGGATCTTCTCAATAAATATTTAGAAACATTGCAGTTTACAAGAGTAGAGGATAAACAAGGATATGCTATATACGGTGCCGGAATATCCGGGTTATTCGGAGCAGGTAAACAGAGATATATACTGCTTTTTGTTCCCACTCATTTGGCTATATTTAACCATGCTAGAGCATCAGAACTTCCCTGGAAAAATCTTCAAACTCGCAATCTTCAATATAGCTATAATTTGAAAAAACAGTCTTGGAAACCTCCACAAGAACTCCCCAACCCACTGTTTCGGGTAACGAAACGAAAAAATGAGCATAGTACATATATTGGACCGTCAAATTTTCCATTTGAAGTTTTATTATTGCATGATCTCAAAAAGAAGACCAAATACCAATACCATAATAGTTTAAGTCTTTATGGAATTTTAGAGAGTTTTAATTCAGTTTTCGATTATGTCGGTAAACCTCTGATTAATCAGAGGTTCAGTACACCAGTACAAACGTTACCACCACTAGTCAACAACTTACCACTTTTAAATTACGGACAATCATCTGACGGGGTTATAACCAATGACCAGTTTGATATCTTATAAGATGATGTAATTAAGATATATAACTTTACAGATACCCTAATTACATCATCTTTAATCTCTTGGATCGGTAATCTCGTAAAAATTTGTCTACATCTCTCCAAAATCTTCTAGGTTGAACAGTCTTTTCGCTTTTACTAATAACTTTAGGTTCGTTAGTGATATAGAATTTTTTCTCTTCAGGGTCGAATTCAAGTCCAATAATATTGTTAATAACACCATTCTCATAATCTACATGATCGGCGGTCAATTTCTTGTACTGAAAGCCTAGATAAATGATGGGGAGAAGAATTTTAGATTCTTTAGGTTCTAAATTGTGTTCTTTTATTAATTTCATAACATAGTTCATAATGAGTTCATCTTTCAATGTTCGAGGTTTTAGTTTTTTCCAATCACAATCGAGGTCGATCTTATTTTTCTCCTTGATATCCTCAAGCTCAAGAACTTGAGTTTGTAAGTCTCTAGATGATCTCAAACCTAATTTTTCTCGAAATATAAGCATCATAACCTGAAATATTTCAACAGGGTCGTCGGTTATATCCACCACTTCTGTTTTACTGCGCCCGCCTGCGCATGGAGTCTTTATATTAATTGTATGGTTCTTATTGTCGTATCGTAGATTCCTAGGGAACCTGTTACACGCACATTTAAAGAAAATATCTTGCCAAAAAGGGTCTAGAGTATAATCCTTACACTCGGCGAAAATGGGATAAATAAGAACTTGAGTGGTCATTTTTATCTCTGCTACAATTTATAAGATTATATTACATAAAAATCTCCATTTTGTTTGAGTACATTCCAACTTTAACTTTTAACTTTGAGTAAAGAAAGTAAGTTAAAGATATTATCGCCAAGATATAATCATGGCGGAACAAACTGCATCAAGATCTCTCCAGGAAGCATTGAGAATGGGGACGGTCTCGGTAGGAGATTTGTCTTACACCGATTTTACTATAAGACAACTAACTGACGTCATTGAAGGAATATTTATTGTTGCGGATAGAAACCGTATCAATGAAGTTGAGTTGTATAGTGGAAGTGTCCATTTAGCCACTTATAAACTTCCCTCGAATTGCAACGAAATCAAGTTCTTTTCAGGTCTCTTTTATTTGGGATGCTTTTGTAGTATGACCATCAGAGTAATATGCCATGGTAAAGGAGCTGAGCATACTAAAATCTGGGTTTTGTTCCATGAAAGACCCGGTAAAAGAATCGAGGAAGATCATAAAATGGGATATTTCACCATTCCAAAAGAGTTTTCTGTATCCGGTACTGAAATTATCTATAATTATAACGATGGTCAACCTGACTGTTCTTACGAGATTCCGAATGAAAGCACGTTTTACCCGGTGTATTCCTATTCTTGTAACGGTGGCAAACATTTTTACTCCTTTAAGATTCCTCATGGACATTACGATTTGACACAGATTAAGATTCGAGGTTGCAAACATAAATGTTCTGATAACTCGGGATTTAAGATCCAGTTGCATGCAAATGGAGATGTCCTACGTGAATGGGTCTCGTATTCACCCGATCGAGATATTACTTCTTTCTTCACCGATGAAGAAAACAACGAATATCCTTTGTGGGTTTGGAGATGCACATTCGTTGATTTTAGAATTGTTTTGAAATGTAAGGAAAAATTAAAGGATCCGTCTATTCAACTGACATTGAAGAAATCCCAGCAAGAGAAATTTGACTGGAAGGAATATACTCCCGAGATGGAATACTTTCGTCTAAAGTCTGGAAAGGTATTAGTTTATAATGGAGGCATGCTTATGTTCGGAACCCATGGTCAAAACTGGGAGAAAAAGTAATGTATCTTCACTAATTTTTCTTTCTTTACCAAAGTAAAGAAAGATGAAATCACAACATCAATTTAGATGGGAAAAAACTTATATTAACCGTGTAATAATAGTAAGGCTCTCAAATAAATGGCTGTGTACGCAACTGTTATAATGGTAATTTTAGCCATAATTATGGCCATTTTCATTATATTGTCCATTTTGAAGGAGGATAGCAATAATAAAAAGAACCAGCACAATATCATATACCCTTTTAACGCCAAATTACAATCGAGGGATTCAGAACACACCCACGGTTCATATTCAGTAAGATTGCTACAGCAAGATGGCAAAACTGATCAGATTCAATGTCCTGCAGGAACACATATCAATGTTATCGGTGCATGGACCGATGTGGTTGATCCTAATGGAACCTGTTCTGGACAAACAAGCTTAACTTTCAAGAAGAGTTGTGGATATACTCAAGATTTATCGGGTGGAATTACTTGTAATGATATCAGTGATTGTGCAGAAGGAATGACATGCTCTGGAGCACAAACATGCGTTCCTTTAGCGTGTAATACAAATGCCAACTGTAGCGGTACATACTGCGGAAAATCGGGTACTGCACACGAAACTGCGGGTGCAGTCGGTCAGCCGTGTACTGGTTACAATTTTACAGACAGTGACGGATTAGTGTGTATCGGTGGTATTGTTCATAAGGATCCACCTTCTGGTCAATGTCTTTATTGTAATCTGGATCAACCCGGTGACGGTGTAGACGCAAATGGAAATCCTATAACCTGGGCTGGTCATTGCGCTCAATCCGCATCCTGTGCCAATCTCGATTCGGATACGGGACAAAATAACACTTGCACAACTGAAAATAATTCGTGTGTTTCTCGAGATGTATCTGCTTATTTAGCAGGTCAATGTGATGGGCAAAGGAATTGTCCCGTATTGTGGGATCCATCTGATAGTACATATTTCGGTCCTAAACCTTGTTATAGTCTGGATGTTAATTGGCAAACACCAGGCACAGGAGCTGCTTTTGATGGTCCTCCGGATGGTACCAATGTTTCACAATATGAACAATTGCCGATAATTTCGGGATGGGATGGTAGTGCGCCTGGTTCGGGGCAATATCAAACTGAAAAGAGTCAACCTTCTACGTATTCACAAGGATATTATGTACATGGGTTATTTCAATGCCTTCCAGACGACCAATAACTCTTTTACGATTCTAAGAGATTATTATATTTCCAGATGAATAATAGATTTAAATTTCTTTACTTAAGAAAGTAAAGAAATAGAAGTATAGGAAATATTTTTTTCGCCTCCATTAGTAAGTAATCATGATTTCGGCTTTTGAAATCACGGGAATAATTTTATTGGCAATCGGCGTCGGACTTGTCATCTGGTGGTATATGGAAGCAGCCAATTATGATACGATGTTAGTCGGTGTTCCATTTGCTAAAGGAGCCAATAAGATCTACGATCCTAGCCCTGCTGCGGACAACACAGTTAAAATGTCTTGTCCGTACGGGAAACAAATTTGTGTCTACCAAGCTACCCAGATCTGTACCAACCCTTCACCTGGATCAGGTCACTCGGGTAACCACGAGAATCAAATCACGGATCCTATTATTAATCTTACCACTGGCAGTGCAGAAAATTGGTCTAAATTTAATCCTGATACGACATACGATCTAACGGCACTTATGAATGCTCAATGTAGCACAGGTGCAGGAATGTCTGTAGGTACACCGACTTGCGAGTATGATTGGGATCCGGCACAGACTCCGTTTCCGTTTGGAACTTGCACAGGTGAAAATAGTGGGATTCACCTTCTCGCCGGCTATACATGCCAGGATCCCAATAGTGAAAGTGGGAAAATATGCAATCCAACTGGGTCTGCTAGTTAAACATCCACAAGAATAGGTGGCTGTTTAGGATAGCTAAAAGAGTCTTCATAATATCTCATCTTGAGAGCTTCCTTTAACTCTCTGTTAATCTTTCGTCGATAGAATTTTTGAAGTCGAGACCATATCTGATGATTGGAAATGTCCGGTAGTTGACATGATCCCGTTCTCGATCGAATCATATCTATGAATGAGTCTTCATCGATCCAAACTAGTCTCTCAATCTCACAATGACTCTTTTTCTTACCGTTTCCATCTGTAGGAAACGGATCTGTTTTTCGTTTTTCAAAAAGAGGTATAACCTCGTTATACCATTCAACGGCTAAAGGGACAAATAGAACACACATATCGCTACTAGAGAGGGCAATATTTCTCATGTAATCATTTGGGTGATCATAAATAGTTCCAAAGATTTCATCAGATTCTTCGCGAAATTCTCGCAACCCGGCTTCTAAAGAGAATTCATCTCTCTTAACTCCGCCTCCTAAATCTGTTATATCTCCACTTTGTCTGTCAATACCGAGGAGAAAGTATATTTTTCTCTGGTTTCCATTATTTTTAATAATATAAGGAATGACAGACGCTCGAGTAGATTTGATTTGAGCCAATCGGGCTCCTAGAGTAAAAGTCATGTTGGGAATTTTTAAAATAGAGATCAGAGATCATCTATATTCATAGTAAATATTCTTTATATATCTCATTTTTATCAACCTGTCACAAGATTCATTTTCAGATCTGAAAATGAATCAATTCTGTCTTATACAAATTATTCCAGGAGCATTTCCTTTTGTTTGTCTTTATCAAAGTCGCACTCCCATATTGGTCTTTCCCATGGACCAAACAATCTCCACAGCAGAGATCACAACATCGGTTACAAACCATTTCTCTTGTAATCTTTTATAATCTCCCCTCGGGAGGAACATAATTCATCTTTAACTTTTTGAAAACTTCTTCTTCTGTTTTAAACTTTAATACCTTCTTAGTTTGGATGTTCTTCAGACCCGATTCACTCAGAGTCCATCCTTTATCTTTAGCAATTTGACGGATCATCTTATTAAAGTCCCGACCGCTACTAAAGTAAAGAAGAGCTGTTCCCAGTTCATCTGGATGGACAGATAAGATATCTATCCGAATATATCTATCTACTAAGATATCAGGACCTTTTAAAACTCTGACTTTTCTTAAAACCCCAATTCCTTCGTACTTCTTACGTCCGACAGCCAAGTCATCTGTAAGAATATCAGCGTCATGGAGACTCTCTACATATTTCTTTAGAAGTGGTCCAGGTCTATTAGAACTAATAATAATGTCTATATCCCCAGAAGACTTTAACCCTCGTCGATAAGATCCTGCAATGGTAAAATAAGCATCGGGGTCGAGATAATGGAGGATCTTCTCTAATCTAGGCTTGATATGGTCGATATCCTTTCTGGGGATTCTCTTCGATAAGTGTATATAATATCTAAGACCCATTTGGACTTGTGGAGTGATCTCTTTTTCTGGAGGAGCATCTTCTAGATCTTGTAAAGTTACATATCCTTTATCATATAATGATTTGGCGTTCTTAGGTCCTATTCCCCAAACGGATACGAAGATTTCAATAATCTTTTGTTTTTCCAACTCTTCGATCATTCTCGCATCAATAGTCTCTAACTTTCCGGTGGTGAGAATTTCATCTATCTTAGCCGCAATCCCTTTACCGATTCCTTTTAGTTTAATTGCTTGATCTCCAGAAGCGATGGGAACTTTCGAATTCTTAACGGCTTTAATAGCGTTACGATAAGCAGTTATTCTCACCTTATCTCCCTCAGCAGTATGCTTAGCCAGGAGAGCTTCTAGATAAGAGACAATCATGGCATGTTTGCCAAAATATAAAAGCCAATATTCTGAAATTACAGCTCGAGTAATATTCGGTTTAGTGTGACCAATACAGGTTTCGAGGAAGTCGAATATTTTCTCTTTGGAGTCTTCATGGGTGGGTACCGGTTGTAGTTTTCCCATCCTCTTATAATATGCATTTTTGGGATTCTTACCTCTCGCAACTTTTCCGGTAGATGAATAGAGTTCCATTTATTATTGTTGTGAGATATTTTTCCTCTGATGGAAAAATATCTCCAATTTATTTCGTTTTACATTTCGCTCTAAGTTCTTTTATTTCAGCTCCTTTTCTGCCCAAGGTCCAAAAGTGGAGGAGGGCGAATTTCCTTGTCGCAATCCCAAATGTAGGAGTAAACGATGCTATTGGTATCCCATGCAAACTCGCGGATTTAGACGAACCTTCAACTATTTTTGTCACTTGCATAAAGTGCAAGACGCGCTATAAATTTTAATAAAATAATTTAAAATTGTAACTATTATTATATAGATTGTAACTACGACATGGAGTCCAATACGCTGCCAATCATAGCCGTCATAATAGTCATGGTAATCTTGCTCATATTTGTGATGAGCGATCAAAACAAAGACCAAGACCCCTTTGGTTCGTCAAAGAAGAATGAAGGTAAGCCGCGTGACTGTAATTGTGGTATAGGCACTAAGTACGGCACGAGCTCGGACGGGATGTTTCAGGGATGCTTCGGGACCTCCTGCTATGACGACGTAAGATGCTCCTGCCCAAAAGGACAATGGTACCACGACGGCCGATGCCAATCGTGCTAGACTCGCGCGGACCTTCCGAGGGGTGAGTGGCCAAAGGAGATTGACATTGTCACTTGCATAAAGTGCAAGACGCCGAGACTTTTTTGCCTTTGTGTCGAAAGTTCTCCCTATACTCTAAGTACTCTTGATATTTTGAATCTTTCTTATCATCTATTGTTAGATGATATCTTGGAGGGTACATGCGACGCCCCGAACCACGGTTAACACTTATATATCCTTTTCTAACAGCTCCCTTTTTAAATGCAGAAAACACATCGTCTGAGGTAGGAATAGTCTCGTTGGTCATATTATTAATTATTTCTATTATGTTTAAACATAATAGAAATAAGTTGAGTAACTATCTCATTTTCTGATACTCCGTTTAATATTGCGACCAGGGTGAGTTAAACAACCATCCTCGTCGATTTCCTCGAGATTATCTAAATGTTTGTGTGGGGGCATGCGTCTTTCGAACCACATAATTTCATGAAGACTACCACCGGTTTCTGAATAATGACGTGATTTTCCATTTACAAAAATATCACAAGAATCTTCGTCTTTTTGACAAGGTAGACTTGTCAAACCAATTTTTGCGGTTCCGCCAAAAAGACCAACACGCACCTCCTTGTGAGAAAATTTACTCCTATATACTCTTCTATGCTTCTTGCAACCATAGTATGTCCTGTGATAATCCAAAACAGGAGTTTCAGTAACCCATAACAAAGAATACAAGTTTCCCATTGTCATATTTTTACGACTAATTCGTAAAAATATTTCAGTTTTCTACTCGAGTAGAAAACTAATCGGAATACTCGAATACATTTTTGACTTGAGTAGTCTGATATTCTAACATACGAGAATAGATTTGGGGATGTTTTTCCGCTACCCATACTTCAAATACTATCGAGGCAGCATCTCCGCCTTCATTCTCTGATACCTCGTAAAGATCGATCTCGCATTCATCCATCATGACATGAGAGAGTTCTGAAGCAGGAAAAGGGCTCCCGTCTTCGCGGCGATTTTCGATTGCAATCGTTAAAATACCTTCGTAGTAAAGATCTTCGACATCTTCTTCGTTTATCATATTGTACGCGAATGGGTACTCTGACCCGACCCATGACTTAAAGTAGCCGGCTTCTTGACGTATTTCCTCTTCTTCCATCTCGGCTAATTTTTTCCTGTCTCTCTGAATTACTACACACCACCTGTCAGCCAATACCTCAGCCATAATCCATAAGAGACCTCCGAGACCATCATACATCATTCTGAAGGTAGGAATTCCTTCGAACTTTATTTCACATGAAGGCGGAAACTCATCCCCATTCGAAATCATCTCGACAGGAATTTCTCCAGAAATTACTTCCCACAAATACAAAGACTCGGTCATGTTTTGCGATTAAGGTAGAATAACTATTTTTTAACTATATTTTTTAACTAAAATATCATTTTTATTTTCTCCCAGAGAATCTTTCCAGTGGGAGTCTATCCTTTGATTGTCTTGCAGATTTTATACTTGAACCAACCGTACATCCTTCATAGACAATAGTAGCTCCTCTTTCCTCATACCAGTCCTCGCGAAGTTCCCAGTGCTTTTCCAGTGTCCTATTGTCGTCAACTACATCATAGATTAGATTATCAGTGGTTCTGATACGCCCTTCAAACTGTCGGACATCTTTGGTGGAAGACGCGAGTATGAGCATCGTTAAAAATGGATCGTTTAATCCCACCCCACCTTTTTTGGTTCCAGCCACCAATATTCTCTTGGTCTTGTCCCATTTCTTCTTAGTACCAATTAAGAGTTCAACGCTTTCTTTAGCGGCGACCAGTTTGTCGTATATACCTCTCGACTGTACAGTCAATGAAGAAAGAATAATAATCTTTTCTTTGGGATGTTTAATGGCAATTTGGACGATCTCTGTTTGTCTATCCTCGTTTTCAGCTAGCGAGGACATGACCTTATTCCAGTCTAATGTCATCTCTCCCTTCACCATCCGATAATTGATCTCGGGTTTATACTGAGTCACGTATTTGGTGACCGTAAAGTTCTTCGTCTCCGATCGACAGATAAAGTCGTTCAACGGACCAAAGTACATGTACAATAACTTATGCAGACCGTCATTTCGGTCGGGAGTGGCGCTAAACCCCACTATGTACAATGGTTGGAAACGTAGAAGAGAATTTGTAAACGCCTTTTCTGTACAAATATGCGCTTCATCGACAATGACGAAACCCATCTTTTCTAGCCACTCGCGGGGCATGGTGCTGGATTTCTGAATACCCATAATATAGACATCGGCTGTAGGATCCAGAGGCTTTTTACCTTTCACAATTTGCACTTTAGCATTGGTGAATCTTTCAAACTCTTCTTTCCACTGTTCTTTGATGATATCGCTGTGACAGATAACAGCTGTCTTTAATTTGAAATATGCAGCCAGAGCTATACCCATAGCCGACTTGCCAAACCCGGTAAAGGCCCCGATGAAACAAGAATGCTTATCTTTCAATCTCGATACCGCTTCTTTAAAAACTACATCTTGGTCTCTTCCTCTACCCTTTGGGTCTGTTTCTTTTGTATACAACGTTCCATTGAATTTGACTTTAGTTTTAGGATACTTGTTCCTGGACGATGGAAACTCGTCCCATAGAGTTTCCCATTGAGAGAGTGGAACGTACATGATATCATTTTCTCGATCAACTTCATAACATTTAAGTTTATTCGGAGATTGATCGTACTGAGTTTGCAATGGTTTAGTCGTCAAAGCACTTTTGAGCTCTCTTTTAACCTTCTTACTCAGGGTGCTATACTCTATACAAATAGCCATTACTCGATACTAGATACTAGATGTCGAGCTTCTTCTTCTATAACACCTATAACACTTATTTGTTATATAAGATAATTGGCAAATGTCACAAACCAAATAATGTTTTGGTCCAAGTCCAAAGATTTTTTCCGTTTTAAGTTCTAGAATATGGGTTGGTTCTGATATATATTTTAAGCTGACAGTTTTTAACAATTTTTTATCTCCACTATTGCTCAACATCGTTAACAATATTGTTAGAGATTTCTAAATCGATTTTTTTCTGAAAACAAAGGGGACAAACCGTAGGTTCCGTAGGTTTTAAATTTGACTTAATCTTTTCCATGGCATCCTGGACCCACCATCCCTGAACTAGATACTTTACAATCTGTGGATCTAGTTCAATCCCCTTTCCAGTTACATAACACTCGACACTCTCGAGTATTTCTGTTTGTATAACTTCTGAATATTTACCGTTAGATATATTTTTACGAAGGATATCTAAAATATTTAATAATTCTTCGTTAGGATGATAATGTTTTGCACCAGATGCGTTCATGGATACATTAGTATCCATATTACTGAAGATATCCTGTCCTTTATTCAGATTTTTCACGATTAGGTGAATTTTTTTTTCACTCACCTGAGTGAAAAAAAACACTAAGTGGACTATTTACATTTCAATAATACAGTTAGATACCGCGGACGCCTCCTTTACGAGCTTAGTTACAGTAATGTCTGATAAACGTGCTTTTTCTGCAAATTTACTCTTGGTTAGTCCAAGATCAGCTTTATACTGAGGATTGAGACATAAATAGAAATAGACCACAGCTGTAGCCACCGATTGTGGGCTACTTCGTTTCAAAAGTCTCGAAGAATTATCTAAATATCGCGCTATAGTTACTATCCTGCGATAGTGAATTTTATTGATTCCTGTCAAAGATAAAATCCATTCTAATAGATTTTCAGCCGTGGTGTGAGCAGTCCTATCTTCTGGAAATGCCTCGTAATAGGCGGTGAGTCCATCAGACATGTTTTTCTTTGATAAATTAAATCGACTACCGATATAATCGGTAGTCCTGTAGTATCCAAATTCGCGATAAACATGAAACCAACAGGCGGCGATAATACCTTTTCTACATTTACCACGAGCAACATTAGGACCTATAACCTTATTGTATTTGACATTAATTTGGGCTTTAACAGCTTCTGGGATATCTATCCTTGAGTCCTCGAATACTTTGTCTATACCTCGGCTATTACTTCGTGATTTATTACGACACCGAGATGGATCTTTAGTAATTTTATTATCAGAGGAACCGTAATATCTCCACTCTGGTTTGAAATCGAACATTTCAGAT
>SDBT01009995.1_pt1 | contig 15359 bp, 30 predicted proteins | sample 2277101 | NCBI WGS metagenome assembly SDBT01 (sample SAMN10404973, study PRJNA504765) | marine sediment metagenome | isolation source: marine sediment core GS10_PC15, 103 cmbsf | place: Arctic Ocean: Southern Knipovich Ridge | collected 2010 | reverse complement strand
TCCTAGCATGCACCGGCTCTGACCCCTCCTCGTCTGTTGGATCAGCATAGAACCTCCAGGGCTCAATATCTACTGATGGGAAATCATCTAGGTTTTGGCCCCATGTCCAATCATTCGACATGTCCACTGTCCTCCAGTGATTCGGCTAGGATATACCATTGACCTTTGAAGAAGATTGCTGCCAGTTCACGCTTTTGTATTAGAGTAAGAAGCTGCTTTGCTGTAAGCATTGTCCGCTTGGTGGCAACATCTGATGGTACGTAATGCCTTGCTAGACTGGTCTGGATCTCACCGCCGAGGGCGTCCGACTGAGAGCGGAGGATCTGAAGCTGATCCACCTTCTTATCCACCTCGACATGCTTCTCATACTCTGGAAAGTGCTGTGTCATTAAATCGATAACCTCTTTGTACACAAACTTTCACTATTACATTCATGTGTACAAATCATCAAATCATTCGCTCTGTATACAAATACCCCGTAGGGCGCTTGTGTATACGTGTATCCGCTAATTTCAGAAACGGGGGGTAACATTGCGTATACCGTATTATATAGTAGGGGCTGGCTCTTTGAATTCGAATGAGTGGCGCACATCTTTGGAATCTAGAAGAAGGATTCGTCTTTCTACATCGTCACCATCGATGCCTAGAAAGAACTTGATAGTCAACTCACTGAATTCCTTGTGGCACGTCAGGCAAGCTCCATTAATGCTAATGTTAAGAGATTCAGGCAGCGTGAGGGCTTCATCATCCCCCGTAAGGCTGATACCAAACGAAGCTCGAATAGCATCAGCTTCATCACGTATTGCTAGCCTGTCGATCCATCGGTTGATGGTACCATTGCCGAGATCCCATTCTTTCCGCAGCGTGTCGAACTCGCCTCGCGTACGACGCAGACCTGTCAGGATCAACTGCTCGATAGGCATGTTGCAGCAGGACTTGTGACGCTCTTCGATAAGCTGCATCTGTGGTGATTTTCTACTCATTCGCTTTCTCCTACTTCGTTACCCCAAACTGACCAACCTTCATGAGATACTCTTGCAAACATTTCTAGGTACGGGTACGGACTTACTAATTCAATCATATCTCTCATCTGTGAGGGTTTTCGTGAATGGTCTGTTCTGACAGCGTTAAACACTGTTCTACCTTGAGCACGTTTTCCTGTCGCTTCGTTAGTCCTATAGGGGATCATTCCACGTACTCCAAACAGACAGTGCTCAGTCATTCCCCGAAAGTATTGACCTAACCCCATTCGATCTTTAGACCATGTTATCATCGTCTTGTATACGTAACCCCATGCGTCCATTACCTTCAATGCCGAAGGAAGGTAGTTATTGGTAGTCCAGATATAAGCATGGCTATCCTCCGAAGTAATGCGCTGAACCTCTAAGCCTAGCTCTACTATCTCTGGTACTTTCATTAAACTGTAGTGTTTATCAGCACCACGTTTGATCTTACCACCACCAAACTCAGGCCAAGGAGGATCGGCGTAGATAGTTGTGAACTCTCCGTCTTCGAAAGGTAGAATGATACTCAATACAAAATTCTCCGTTAATGCTAATTACAAAAAATCACAGGCTTGCTAGATGGTCATCCATGCTTCGTATGTCTTTGAAGATCCTATAATCGAATGCGTTATGGATCTTTCGATGACACGATCTGCAAAGCGTTTGGATATGCATCTGAATCTTACAAGTACCTCGATGATCCTTACTAGTAGGAGCGCAGTCCATACAACTGATGTACTCCTTATGGTGACAGAGCAATTGAACTTGACTATCACTAGCTGAGCATACTTCGCAATGGGTACGTTTAATGTAGTTCCCAAACCGAAATCGATGTTGACGTTCTCGTACGGTTCGATTACCAATTCGATAGCGTTCCTCAAGTCTTCCATCCTTACGCAACTTCTCTTTGTATTGCTGATGGTTCACTTGTAACACCTCGTAGTATTCTACCTTTACTGGTGATCTCGATCAGCTTCATCTTCAGAAGATAAGGTTCGATGGAGGTCAAGATTGTTACCTCTGCCAAGTTCGCTCTAGATGCTAGTGTACGGAGAGCGACTGGATCTGGGTAGCTGTCACCTAGAACTTCAAGGTACGTACGGTCGTAGCGGTCGAGGCCATGTTCATCGATGCCTATTAACTTGCATGCTTGTTCAACGTTGACAGTTTGGATCAAGACATACTTCCCTACACTCGTGACTCTTTCAGACACAACAGCCATCTCGTATGACCGATCTAGAATACTGAGTGCGATTCGTGGAGTACCCTTGGCCCTCTTAGACACCTCATGAGATACAAGGAGTCCAAGGTTCAACTCAGATCGTCGGGAGTAGTTCTCGATGATTGTACATAGCTCTTCGTGTGTGTACTCCTCAAGCTGTACGATGACACCGAATCGATCTCGCATAGGTTTTAACAGCAACCCAAGATCCGTAGTAGCTCCAATAACCGTAAACGGATCAACCTCAACCTCTGCCATAGACCTACCAGACTTCCACGTTACCCTGAAGTCTTCCATTACAGAGAAGAACGACTCTTGAACTCTTCTTGCCATGCGGTGGATCTCATCTATAAATAGAACACCGTTAGCTTCTTGACCAGTCACTAGAAGAGCAACGTCTCGGGGACTGGTGATACTTGTTGAAGTAACGGACTTGAACGGTGTACCTCGTGCATTAGCAACAATGAGAGCGATCGTGGTCTTACCTGTACCGGCTGGGCCAGTCAAGAGGATATGAGGTAGAGGTCTGTTGTGTTTGATGGCTACCTGGGTGCTTGCCTTCAGGAGTGTCTGTGCATTCGCTTGACCGATGAGGTCATCCCAATTATCGGGTCGCTTCATGAACTTCACCTCGCAATCGGAGTTTATCATAGTCCGTTCGCATTTGTCAAGCGGACTAAAATATTAGAAAAGTACAAAGCAGACGGCAGGGAATAAAAAGAGGGGAGCCGTTAAGCTCCCCCCTGACCGGTGCCGATGTGATTTTAGATCCCCTGGGCTTTAGTCGTTCTCAAGCGATCACCTCCTTCCTAGCTGGCTGTAGCTGGCTTCACTGGCTTGGGCTTAGGGTGACTCCAGGACCATCCATCCTTCTCGTCCGTCCTGGGCCGCTCACGGAGATCCTGAATCAGATTGGTAGGTACCAGCCGTGGCGCTGCTCCTCTGTCGAAGTCGTACATGAGCGTCATACCGGCGACTGCTGGCTGATCTCCCTCCTCAATCGTTTCGTTGATCGGATCCTGGAAAGCCTTTGCGATCTCGACTCGCTGCTTGTCGAACTGAGTTGCGTTCGCCTTGATTTGAAGATTCTTCACCTGTGCTAGTGTCTTCTCCGGAACCGGAACTTCGATGAAGGTACCGTTCGGGCCTTCCATGTATACGACTGACTTCTTTGCTTCGTCTGCCATGATTCTGTTTCCTCCCCTGTTGTACTCTTTGCTACCTATCGATTGACTGCTGTTATTTTACCATCTTACAGATACGAATGCAACCTCCTTTCATTCTTCTTCAACTAATGCAAGTTCGTAGGCTGCTACTAATATACTTGCCCACCGCTTGCCGCCGAAACGGTATCGAGAATCCATTTGGACAAGGTATGTGTGATCTTCGTCTAATGTGTTAAATGAGGTATCACGAATCACACCAGTTTTACCTTCTGCCTCCGTAAATGTCTCATGAGGTGTTGCATCGTATTCACTACTGTATGACTTAGGATGCACGAGGTAGGTACATTCCTCGTCTGGTGGTACGTATCGAACATGTGCACCTACGACCAGTCTCTCAAGCACACTCTTTGGAACGAACTTATCCATTTAATTCTCCGAGTGGCCTAGACAATCAGGATTAACACCGTGGTACCACAACGGTTCTTCCTTAGCTGGAAACCCACCACCTTCCTGCAATTCATTAAGTATATCACCGACCATCTCACTAAGAGTCTCCCCGTAGTGGTCAAGTGCAGCAGCTTCTCTACCAGTAAGAGGTCTATTCAAGTACTTAGCCCATAGCTCCCTTACGTCTCTAGGCCCTGTTACCTTTTTGAATTCCTCCCCATTCATTTTGACCTCTCTACCCAGACCCGCAAGGGCCACTTGTTGTATACTCTGTTGAACACCTCACCTACGTACCGATCTCCACTACTGTTAGCTTGAACCTCTAACATCAGACCGAGTTCTCCAAGCTCGTCGTCTTCTACTGGTACACCGTAGATGTCCATCTCAGATAGATCGAGTGTACCTTCGACCTTGATCAGACTTGAATCAGTAACTCTCCGAGTCTGTAAGGTTATCTTGAACTTCATCTTTACCATCCACCTTCAAGTCTTTCTTTGGTCATTCCACAGTTCAAGCATGTATAGGTCACCGTACGACTCCAGTACCCGATACGGTCATGATTACCTTTGTCCCAGTTATGGCTCTCCCTCCAAACTATGCGCCTTCCAAATATCTTCATTCTACCTGCTCGAATTCGCAGACAAGTACATCACCAGCGATCCAATCAGTACCTACGTGAAACGCATTGTACATCGCACTGGCGATCTTGTTCTCCGGCAAGCTCCTGTGTGACATCTTACCTTCTTCATCGAGAACCATGAGCTTGTTCGTAACGTACCCTTGCAACCGCTTGATCTCAATGTAACCCCCACCTACGAAACCCTTTAACTCCTCAAGGGTGAAGAACCTACCATCTGCTGGATCTACCTTCTCTACCGTACCGTCGGCCTTGATCCAGGTGGCTTGCTTGTCCTTAATGATAGCATCAGTGCTCACCAGTTTACCTCCTCTACCGTCTCCTCAACATCAGGAGACTCTTCCCACTCGTAGTCCTCTGAATTCTCAGCAACGATAATGTACCTAGTCAGTGCTCGTGTTACTTCGTACCTTGGCATTCGCTAACCTCCAGATTTTCCGTTAATGCTAATGAGTCGTGGCGAGCAAGGAGGGAGTGACCCCCCCGCTCCCTATTGTCGGATAACACGCCATGAATTTCGATAACGCGAGTCACGTTCAAGGAAATGTAAGTGCTTGGAATTAACGTTCCACCATGATAGTAAAGCCTTGGCATCACGCCTGTTCAAACCTTCGCCTATAATCTTCATAACCCAGCCTACCCCTCCTTGTTACTCGATCGCTACCTGTTCAATCTCCTCTACCGTTCGATCTTCAGGACACACTAGCTTGTATGTTGTTACGGTAGGACGGGTCTTCACTGGTACCAGTTCGCAGCTAGGTGCAAGACTAGCATTTGCTATTGATATCACGAAGAACTTACCTTCCATGTCCTGCCACGGGGATGTTATTTCATACGAGAGATCACCAGACCCTTCGAAGAACTTACGCTTGGCTACCGTTACACCCAACGCACGACATGCGATTGATCTGATCTTGTTAGCCTCCTCCTTAGCTTCATCCCTTGACCCATACGAACTATACCCTACGCCACTTGAATAGCTGTAGCTATAAGACATGTCCCAATCAGGGAAGTGTTCAGCATCGCATTCGCATTCGAATCGTACGCATGGTAGCTTTTCGAGGATCTCCTTATGGCGTTCAAGCCATGTTACGTTCTTCGCCATGTCATCCCCTAGATACTTTATGCTACTTGCGATTGACTTCGACTTTTCCTGGATTAGCTTACTGATCTGCATTCGATTACCCTCCTAGTCCTACTTTCCGACCTACATACCTAACGAGCATCCGATAGAGGTCTTCGCTTATGATCCCACCGAATGAGTACTCCTCTTCGTTATTGAACTTTCGCATTACGTAGTCCTTAGCCATTAGACTACCACCTAACTCCGTTAAGGCATTCACAATGATGCTCGGTACGTAGTACTTTTCCTCTAGATGTAGTACCATGTGGTCAGACTGGTGTAGGTCACCTAGCAGTTTACCAGTCTCTACCTCATGCATGAAGCAATACATACAATCACCAGCGCTTGGAGCTTCCATCCGACCTTCCGATAACTTCGCAAGGTACTCGGTAGCAAACTCACGTACCATCTTACTACGTCTTGGCATCTTGGTAGGTGATCGTTCGAAGTCAAACACGTTACCGTCTTGATGTATGTTGATACCATCCTTGAATTGCCATTTAGATTGTTCGCCATCTTCACCGTAACTAGTGACATATGACAGCCACCAGATCCTCTTCTCGGTGTAAAGATTCCAACCTACCGGAAGGTACCGATTGATACGTTCCTTCGTAGTGTTAGTCATCCAACCACCAGTACGTAATATGAGCTTATCGAGATAGATATCGACTACATCCGTATTATGCAATCGGACAGCGATGTACCCATCCCTCTGAATCAGATACGTATTGTTCGCTACCTTCTTACGCTCACCCTTCGGCTTGCCCTTTGCTAGTTCGGACTGGGCCTTACTGTAGGTGGTGAAGATGATGTTCGGAACGTAGTCTGTATCAGTTGCGTTCATTCTGAAGCTCCTCTCGGATTACCAGATTAGCTAGCTCTTTAGCAGGGCCATCGATAGCTTGATCTAGGTATCTACAGACTTCGTTCCATAGTGGTACATCAAGGGTTCGGTGGGTTGCGACAACGCTTCTGACATCTAATAGCGTAAGCATCAACCCTTGTGTGCTTATTGATTGATTGATCGCCTCTTGTACCTTCTCTCGTTCAGACATTACTTACCTTCCTGCCGATTGATCGGCTTGTTAAATTATTAGCTTCTGCTTTGCGATAGCCTCTGAAGCTAGCTCGGCTTCGATCACTCGTGCGTAATTGGTACCTGGATCGATGATCCCACCTAGACTACTGAGTGGTTCGTAGTTGGTATCCTTGAGAACTGCGTACGTAACATCATGCGTATGTTCGAATGCCATAGCTTCATGCATATCGTACTCTGATAGTGCTTCGTACGATCGTTCCTTAGTGCACCAGTACGAGTGATCACCAAGGTGATCATCACTGTAATCTTCGAACTCCCACACTACGTACCACTCTCTAGCTTGCGAGTACTTCTCAGCCCTAGCAAGACTGATAGCACTCATAGCTCGTTCACCAACTATGTAACCGGCATTGTCCCTGAAGAACTTAAAGTCCTTCAGCGTTACTCGTTCCATTGTTAATCCTCTCTAATCAGAATCGTTGGATAACCTCATCCATACACGCAACCAGTCGAGTGCTCGCTGCGTGTAGGGATGTGCTATCGCTGTATGCGACTAGTGAGACGTTCGAAGTTGTAATCCTGTTCTATGTTATCGGTGAACCAGTTAACTAAGATACTATCCGAGTGCTCCATCGTATAATTCCTTAGTTCGTGTGCCCAGTCAAGAGTGATCGCTATGACCGGTAGCCCATTGTACCAACCCGCATTATCGATTGTATCCCTTCTAGGATCATTAGCATCATAGAGTGTATTGATAACATCAATTATTTCACCTAACACGTACTTCTGACACTCTTCAGTATACGTACAGTCGAGTGGCTTGTTACAGGTAGTACAGTGTATCGGACTATCTACCTCGCCGTCATCAACCCAGGTAGTCATCTGATCAGTATCGTTACCGCAATCGATACAGAAGATGTCACCTGACAGATCGCCATTATCCTGCTGTCCGTAGTATGGTTTGCCTTCAGCCATTCGATCTCCTTCTTAAAGCAGACTGCTAACGTTCATGCTTTCCCTTGCTTCGTCTTCGGTCAAGCACATCTCCGGTAGATTGAACTCCCAGAGGTACCCATAGCTCCTCAGCCCATGCTTCAACGGTACCTCCACCTTATCTGGACTTCGCTTCCAAATCTTGACCTTGCCGTTAACCTTCCATCGCTGAGGACTACCATCCGCATTACGATTCCTAGCATGGTATAGGATAGTACCATGCTGTAGCTCCTTAGCCTGTTCGAGTGTTATCACGATGTATCTCCAAGGAGTTCTCTAATCTTACGTAGCGCGTTACGTTCGCACTCTAACCCTACATCTTCTTTGAGTGCATCACTAATGATATGAACGAAGTCGTGGAAGTCGTCATCTGAAGGGCTTCTACCTCTAGCTAAGTCCTCTTTGACTTTCGTACGAAACTTATCCTCTTGATCTGGAAGTTCCGTACGATGAATCGCTTGCGTAAGCGTTAGAAATGACTCGACTGCTAGATGAATCCAGTCGGTAATAGTCTTCTCTTTCGGCTTACTTTCATCGCCCCTGATGTTGTTCAGAAGATCGTGAGCTAGATGCCACGTCTGAAGGATGCTCTTTCGTTGTGGACTATCGTCTGGGAACGTGTGCGCTACATGCCACAAGTCCGGCACTGATAGGTTATCTACTGGTACTGCATCCCCATTAGGTAGCTTGATGCTTTCGGTTAATCGTTCCATTTGAATCTCCTTTTCGCCGTTAATGCTAATGAGTGTCCCGAAACTTCCGTTAATGCTCTTAATTCCCCGTTAATGCTAATGAGTCGCCCTAGCAGATCCCCAAAAATTCCTATAGGTAGGGAGGGTGCTAATCCCCCCTACCACTCGACTGCTAGCTATCGCTTGCACCTACCTAAGCAGAGTGCCCATAGCTTAAAACACCGCATGCACCTTAGCCCTATGACCACTATCGGTCACTTAGCGAGGTGTACTGTAGCAGTAGCTCTTCCGCTCCGTAAACCGTGGGCTCTTCGCAATCGTCGCACTCGTAACCCCGCGCATCCGGTTCAACTCCGGATTGCTCATATCCGCACTTTACGCAGAGACCGAGGTTATCATCCGCCTGAACCGCTTCGATTATCTTGTCAAGACTGAGGATGTTACCGCTAAGCATTGACATTAGATTAACCTCCTGGACAGTTTTTGCACTTGTCCAGGTGCACTCTATCTAACTGTGAGTTGTTCCGGCGTCTGACCTTAGCGCTCGTTTCCTGGATTCCAGCTTTTTGCCCTCGCTGAATTCCACATGGTCAATCCCCTTGCTACCAAACCAGACCCCTATAGCCCAGTTCGCTAGCAGGAGCTTGACATCCTTGACACCTTCACCATGTTCGATATCCCACGTCTCTTGAATGTCATCTAACATGGTACTGATTCGCGCCTTTAGCATATCCTCTAGCTTGAACCGGTCATCTGCTAGCGCTAAGTCCATCCCCTCTTCCAAGGTCTTCAGGGTCTTCGTGTACTGAGGGTTAACCGTGCCGTCTGGATTCTTAGGTTCGATTGTGACATCAACCCCCATCACGTTCAGGGTTATCGTTTTTCCGGGGGTTATGATGTACTTAGGGTCAATCGCTGGTGCTACCACCTTGACGGCATCTGAGGTGATAACTACCAGATGTTCCCCGTCTAATAGGCTGTCGGCCTCAACTTCCGGAACCTCAACAGGGTTCACAGTCGGAGCACTGGATTGTGTATTCCTTCGGTTTTGATTCGACATTTTTCTACTCCCCTATTGTCTCACATTCTATTCGCGACTGTCAAACGCTAATAGGTACTAGCTCTGGTGGCATCCAGGGTCAAGAGCCTTCAGAGTATCATCAGTCAATGTGATTCGACTGCTAGACACCCATGTTAGGCCAGTACCATCTACAGGTGACACCTGTAATTGTGTATCCCCGTAGGCCGTCTTGACGTTCAGGATTCGCACCTTGAAACTTAACGGGTGCTCCCGCAGTAGTGCCGTCTGGCCTATAAGCCGCGCTTGCTGGACCACTGACCAACAGTTAATTGTTTGTATTGTCGCCATTATGATAACCTCCTATTAATGCCGTTAAACGTCTTCCTCGCACTCTATAGGTATCTTCCCACTAGGACGGCCTGTATGCGTCCATTAGTACATGCATAACGCTACTTGACCCGTTATGATGGTCGATCATTTGTTCTAATACGCTAACTCCCTTTAATACTCTTAGCTGCTCGACATGAGGGACTATGTGCTAGAACCTCATGTCCAGATGCTAAGACCTTTAACCTTCGATAGACTCTAAAGCATCCTTAGCCTCTTCTAGGTACTGTAGTCGTTCTGTTAGCATGTCTATACGCTCATCGTTAGGATACTCTGCATCCTCTGCTGTATCGAGACTACTCTGGGCTTGATCTGCCCACTCGGTTAAAGTGGTTGCTACCTGTTGCACGTTGGCTAGTGTGTACCTCATAATGCCCTCACAAGCATATCCCTGATTCGATCTGTTTGCCTAATGGTGATGCCATCCCTTGTACCCTGGGCTACTTTCGTTGCCTCCTGTATGCTTATACCGGCATGTAAGACACTCAGCTTTGACATAGATACCGAGTAGTTCATTTGTCTACGTGATGTGTGTACGTTAGCCTTAGCTCTACTCATAGCCCTTGCTACTGTTGATCTGTCTGTTGCTCGGTCTGTCATTGTCTATGCTCCCGTTAGATGTCTTCCCGTTAAAGGTCTTCTCAGCGCTAGCGCTACCTAGCATCCATATAGCCTACAGCCTAGCGTTCGCTCGTGACCTACCTCTTGATGTCGGAGCTCATCACATCGATCGATGAGCGCAGCCCTACATGCTGAGATGTTATGCATCTCGATAGCCTTCTGACCGCAGTTCACGCATACGAGTCCCTTGCCTTGTGTTAGTGTCCTTGCGTAGGTCCTCATGTCTATCCTCCATTGCTATCTGTTGTTCTCCTGGACAACCTCATTGTACACCCGCTAGCCTACCATGTCAAGCGTTATCACCCCCAATTCCAGACCTATTCGCAGATTGCTAATGACTCGTTTCACAATACGTATGAAGATGAATTCATGAAGGTTCATTCATGGTTTTTCCGTCTATGTAAAGGGTAGCAACCACCCCACCCGTGAATAAATTTCATCAAAAAAATTAACCAACTCGAATCACCATGACCTCCTTCCCCATGCACCGTATGTGTGGTAAGATGGTCGCAAGGGAGATGTCGTGTACGTATACGAGTGCCAACTACACCGCAACTGGTGTGACTGTAAAGGAGCCAAGACGTTGGATGTTCCCCTAGCTGCGAATGGTGCGGATCTACAGCCGCTAGAATGGTCGCCAGTACGATTGGATGGCCGATGGACAGCACGGATGCACTGTAAGAACGTACACGAGGATGATATCGGCCTACTGTCGCTACACACGATCAGTGAGGACGGTACAGTGGATCCATCAGTCGAATGCATGCACGGTGACTTCCACTGTGACTTCCACGAACAGAACGTAAGGTTGGTCGGATGGAAAGAAGAGATAGCACGGCAAGAGACGGTACGCTCAGACTGAAGGCGTGTGTCCGATGCAGAGGGGATGTAACCGTCAATTCCGATCTATACGGGAAGTACTTCAACTGTCTCCAGTGCGGGTTAATGATCGACATAGAGCGAGAGAGTAATGGAAGAGACGAATATAGCCGTTCAGGACGACGAGTGCGCCAAGACTGACTTCGAAGCTCGATTCGGCAAGTCGATCGTTACTAAGGGTGGTAAGTCGATCTGTGGACAGTCGAACAGCGTTCAAGGATCGATCTGCCACCATGATGCTGGTTGGGGTACTGAACATCGAGGATTCGGCCCCTGTGTTCAGCATGGTGGCGTCTCGGATGAGCTTCAGAACGTCGATCGGTCATACGTACAGGTTGTTACACATCATAGGTTACGCCAGCTTCTTATAGAGGAGTACGCTGCACCCGATACAGATAACCTCGACAACGAGATCATTCTGCTGAAGGGCATCATACGGTTGCTAGCTGAGAATTTCGCCATCAAGCTCACATACGATAAGGACGGGCTCGTGATGGACGAAGAAGAAAGTGAGATCTCTGGATTCTGGCAAATTACCGAACAAAGTGCCGAAATACGCAAGACTATCAACGATTTGTCTAATACTATCAAGAAGAAGTACCAGGTCATGCTGCTAGCGCAGGAAACGATCCCCAGATCGAAGGTACGGTCGTACGTTGGGCAGATCTTGAACGTATTGAACACCGCACTCAGGAATACCTGTGAGAAGTGTGGGGATGATAATCAGACTTTGAACAATGTACAGGCGAGTCTGAAGATCATAGGGGATATATAGAGCCATGAACGATTTAGATACTAACCTCATGGCCTTGCCCGTTAATGCTAATAAGGATATCTGCCCAGCATGTCGGTTCAAGGGCTACCACACGCTCGATCAGCAGCAGAGGTACCACGCCGAGAAGCTAGGAGAGCAGTACAAGGATGCACCATTCCTAGCATGTCACCGTGGTCTAGTCAACTGCCGATTAGGGGATATTAGACGGGTATGAATATAACTATGATGGATGTAGCAGCGGCAGTATTCTCGATCCTAGCTGGTATAGGACTTGCGGGATCTGTATTCGTAGCTTACTTAACGAGCAGGTAACATGAACCACTTCATTCGAGTTATCCTTATATTCCTCCTGGCGATGATCCCTACGATAGTAATCGCATCCGGTTTCAACGTAGGTTCGTTCGTAAGGGATGTAACGGTTCAGGAGCCCATTCGGTGCGATCCCACTTGTGATGGTACACCAGTGGGGATTGATCTCTTTCCAGGTGAGACTAAGACAGAAGAGGTGCAGATCTCCAATAGCGCCGATGAGGATCTAGAGGTAATGCTAATAGTCAGTATCCTTACGGATGAGATTGAGGTAACCGTACCGAATGCATTCGTAGTACCGGCAAGAGGAGATACAACGCAAGAGATTACGTATCATGCACCTGCTAGGGCAAGACCTGGAATGTATCTTGTTGTGATAGGCGTCGAACGGGGTGAATACTAATGCCGATAGACCCGAAAGACACAGCCAGCATCAGCATCGCCGTAGGGATGAAGTCACGTTCAGCAGCACAGGAACGAGCATACGACCATCCAGGCTACATGCACGAGTACATCTTCAACCAGACTCTTGCAAACTTCCATTGGGAGATGTTAGAACTCTACTTGGATGCTTGCCGAGATCCAAGTACATTCAGTCCTCTTCTCTTCCTAGCGCCACGTTCGCATGGTAAAACGACCATCTTTGCTGAAACCGTCCCACTACACCGAATAGGTAAGCAGCAGGATGAATTGTGCCAGGTTATCTCTTCAGTCGATCTGTTGGCGAAGAAAAGGGTTAAAAGAGTAGCTAATTGTATACGTTTTAACCCTCGGTATGTTGAATTGTTCGGAAATTTGTACCCAGGAACAGACCCCGACTATACCTGGAGCCCATCGGGTGAGGCAATCGAGGTAAAGCGAGACAAGCAATTGGTTTGGGCCACGGAGGGCGGTGACCAGCGGGATCCGACCCTTATTGCCCTTGGAATCCTAAGCTCCGTAGAGGGCGGTCGGGCCACTTTCCAAGCCTACGATGACGTGGTGAATCAGAAGAATTCCAAGTCCGAAGCCACTCGGATCCAGGTCAGGGAAAAGTACTTCATGTCCTTCAAGCCAATGCTCCTCCCTGGCGGTATAGAGGTGTTCGTGGGCACACGATATGGGTATGACGACCTCTATTCTGAGCTAATTCCACTGTTCGATTCCGAGCTTATCTACACCGATTTGTACGCCGTCGAGAACAATCAGTTGGTGCAGGTGGAAGACTAATGCCAGGGGTGATCAAGGAGTGGAATGCTGTATCGATCGACATGGGCTGTGAGTACTCGGCATCCTGCTTAGAATGCCCGCTACCCGTATGTCAGTACGAGATCGCTTTAAGCACTCAGTTGCGAATCTACCGAGATGCAATCATAGTTAAAGAGATACGGCAGAACACAAGCGAGCAGCACACGAAGATCGCGGTACGGTTAGGTATCTCACTTTCGATTGTTAAGCAAGCATGGCAAGATAGGCGTAAGGTTGACTCTGAAGTGAAGCGTTCTATCGTTGACTCTGAATGGATCCAGAGGTTGATCAATGGGTCGAGTTAGAATATATCAAGCTATTAAGCCTGATGGTACTGCCCTATGGCCTGAGCAGCGACCGATCGAGTGGTTGCTTGAGCAGCAGCGGATGATGCCGAGAGTATATTTTAATGCTCAGTATCAGAACGACCCAGCCGGATTGAGGGGAGTACGGTATGATATTGGATGGTTGCAATACTATACGGATGGTCAAAGACCTCCACTTACGGATCTGGTTGGAATCCAGACAGGGGATCCCGCAACCTCCGAACGGGAGACAAGTAATTACTTTGGACATTGTACGGCAGGAAAGGATCCCCAAACTGGGATTATCTATATCTTGGGATTCGCATTTGGACATATACCTGCCACGGGACATGAAGAATTCCTACGAGCGCAGTATCGATCATGGACGCAGCGAGGGCTGACAATTCGGAACGTCGTACTTGAAGAACTTGGCCCGATACAAGCCGCGACGCAGCATCTCGCTGTTATAACCCGTATGCACCCTGAAGGCCCGATGCCATTAGAAATCTTGAAGCCCCCAGGAAGCAAGGAGCAACGGTTCGATGCTATGCTGCCATACTTAGGAAATGGCACAGTTCTATTCCCAGGTAGGTTAGGGGGAGGGATTGTCAGTCTTGCCGAGAATACTGGTATGGATGAATTCAAGCGTGAGTATACTAGCTTCCCAAAAGGTGGCAGGGATGATGTACTCGATGCGTTATGGATGGCTGTTAATGGTCTAATCGAGACTGGTATGGCAGCTAGTATCACGGGTGCTGACGTAGAAGGGCAGATTGACGAAGAAGTGCTGGCGGCTGCTAGTATGGATGCGGACGAATGGGTACGGATGATGTGGAAGAAGAAATACTCACTACCGGTGGTAAAAGAAGAAGAGCCTGAAGATGAGCAGCTTGGATTAGAGCCTACTTCGCGTCGTCAGATGTTCGATCATTCCCCTAGAAATCTATTCCACAATAGGAGATAGCATTCGTTATGGGACTCTACACTCGAATCAGGGAATCCATCGGAGTAGCTTTCAAGGGACTCGAATCGTTCATTATACCTAATCAGGGTGCGCCTGAGTTCGATTGGCAGTTCACACGGCTGTCTGGCCCAGGTGGGATAGCTAGAATACGGAACTTGCCGGTTCTGAAGCAAGAGGACATGCTGCGGCAAGCTCATTTCCTCTATCAAGGTAACCCTATAGGTAAGCGGGGGATTGATATCACGGCCGAGTATGTGATAGGGGATGGTATTCAGTTCACCGCCCTTAGTCCTGGCGTTGATCAAGTCTTGAATGATCATTGGGATGACCCTACGAATAACTGGTCGTTGAATCAACTACAGCGGACGATCGAACTAGGACTGACGGGTGAGGTATGTATTCCTGTATCCGTTAATCCAGATAACGGCCATACGACATTGGGGTACATCGATCCTGTGTTGATTGATCAAATAGTCATGGATCCCCATAATGCCATGAAGGCCCATGCGGTGATACTCAAGCAGTTACCTACAACCGACGAACGCCGA
>SDBT01009994.1_pt1 | contig 15360 bp, 42 predicted proteins | sample 2277101 | NCBI WGS metagenome assembly SDBT01 (sample SAMN10404973, study PRJNA504765) | marine sediment metagenome | isolation source: marine sediment core GS10_PC15, 103 cmbsf | place: Arctic Ocean: Southern Knipovich Ridge | collected 2010 | reverse complement strand
GAGTGGGGTCTGGAGAATTTAGAGATAATGGGATTTGGTGAGTATTTGTTAAAGAATTATCAGAGTGGTTGTTTGGTGTATCAGGGAGTATATGGTGATTTTGAAGGTGATAGACAGGCAAGAATAAAGGAAAGTGAGGGTTTTAATGGTGGAATGGGAGGTATTATAATATAAATATAATATAAAGAATATGGCAGAAAAAGATTTAATTTGGTTGAAGGGAAAAGGTGATAAACATAGTGATGATATTAGAGCAAAGGCGTATAAAGTTGGTGGAACTCCTGCAAGGAAAATGGCACAGAAAATATCTTCAATTCCGAAAATGAATCCAGATAATAGAGAGAAGAAGATATTGGAATTGATTAGTAATCCTGAAATTGCAGCAGAAGATATAAGGAAGATGATTGAGAAGTTGAAGGATATGAATTTAGATACTAAAGAGTATATGGATTTAATTAAGATTTGTTTGGATTGGTATGCTAAGCGGTTTGGAATTGTTAATAAGAATTTGAATTTAAATGTAGATGTTATTTCGGATAGGGTAGTGCAGAGATTAGCGAATTGGAAGGGGAGTGGTGATTATGAAAAGATGATTAATGAGAAGATTGAAATTAATAAAATGATGGGAGGAGATAAAAATGCAAATTTGGAACATAATAATTGAAGTGTTAAATAAGATTGATTATTGGTATTGGGGATTATAAATTATATTCACTGCTCATAAATGAGGTTTAGGTTTCTAAAAAAAAATAATTCCTCCTTTCACTATTACCTTGCAGTAAAATTTGTGGTTGGGTAGGTATAAGTTTTTTTTGTTTTTGAATTAACTATTCAATGGAACTGATTTTATGAGTGTGATACTTCACATAAGAGTAGAGAGTAGTTTCCAGCTCATATGTGAGAGGCAGGAGTGGGATTTTTTATTCCAAAATTTCTTATTCCACTTCTGTTTTTTTATTTTTTGATAGTTTATAGACGAAGAATGATTTATTCTTTAAAGTTTATATAATAGTATTTATATAAAAACAAATTTATATTTTAATAAGATAATCATAAGGTTTTAGAAAAATGGAAACAATAGTGTTTAATAAGAAAGTAAAAAAGTATTCTTCAAGTGCAGCATTTATAGTTCTGGAGAAACCATTGTTGAAAATTATAGAGTGTGAGCCAGGAGATACAGTTAAGGTTAGTATTACAAAGCTGGATAATAAGACTCAAGAAGATGCTGTTGAGAGGACATTAAGGAAGATTAAAGAGGAAACGAATGCTGATAATGTGCAAATAATTATAAAAGATGGAACAAAAAAAGATGATTAGGTTGAGAGGAATTTCGGAGAATAATAAAGGAGTTGTAAGAGAGTTTACTGAGAATAAGGCTGATAAATTAGTAAAAATAGGAAACTGGAAAAGGCAAGAGGAGGTTAGAAAATGATTAAGAAAGAAAAAGAGAGGTTTATTGAAACTTTAAATAAGAGTATTTTGAGAGATATGAAGAAACAGGAGATTATAAAAGAGAAAATAGTAGAGTTGGAAGTGGAGAGAGATAAGTTGAGAAAACAGTTACAAGGGGGCAAGAAATAAAATGGTAGAGATGAGTTTAGATGAAGGTCTTGTTATGCTTCAGAAGGATATACAAAAAAATGCAGATTGTATTCGGCATTTAACTGATGCGTTTATGATATTAGCAGATGAGGTTAAGTTAATGAAAGATGGTAAGTGAAATGGTTATAAAACATAAAGTATCGGGTCAGCATTTGATTGTTGAAGGTTTACAGGCAGAGTCTTTGATTGGTAGAGGTAATTGGGAAGAGTTGAGAGAGCCAACAAAAGAAGATTATGATGTTCGTGATGCGAGAAGGATGATAAGGAGTTAAAATGGGAGAAATAGTGGAACTTAAAAGAGAAAGTGATATGAATAATTCGGAGTGGGTGGATTATAAAATAAATGGTGTAAGAAATGGAACAGAGTTACATAATCAGGAGTTAGGTAATATTTTGGCATATTTAAGAGATAAGATTAAAGATTTAGAAGGGGGAAAGAAAAATGATTAATACAAAATTTGTACAGCTAAGTGGTACGATATTTGCTGAAGAAGTATTGGCAGGAAGTCAGACAATAGGATTAAATATATTGTGTGGAGTTTCAGGACCAGGAATGCAAGTAATTCCAGTTATGGTTACGAGTTCAGGTGCAATAGTAACAATTTAATACTCATAAGAGCATACTCAATACAGTTATTCCAAACTAAAATTAAATTTTAAGTATTGGGTTATGATTAATAAAAATAAAAGGAGGCAAAAAATAAAATGATAATACATAGAACAAATTTTTCAGAGAATCCACATTTGAAGGTAGAAGAAGCAGAGAAAGGTATATGTGATAATTGTGGTAGAGAAGGGTTAAGAGAAACTGATTTTGTTGAGAAACAATCTAAGAGACAATTTGTATGTAAGGAGTGTGCTAATGTTGAAACATTCCAAGATAATGGTAATAGACATTTCATATATTTATAATGGACTTTCAATATGAGTGTAAGAAGTGCTTATATAACTTTTTATCAACAAGTGCAAATTTGGCTGGTTTAAAATATCCGTGTACGAAATGTGAAAGTAGAGATTTTAGAGCAAAAATATTGAGATTGTCACCTGGACCAATGAGGTATATATAAATTAAAATGGTAGATTATGGAGATGAAGTGGCGTCAATATTATCACATTTTTTTCAGAGACCAATAGATGCTAAAAAAGGTGGTGTGGTTGCTAAACCAGAAGACATGAATGATGATGAGAAGTTTTTTGGTATGCGAGATAAAACTGGAATAAATTTTAATGAATATGAATAATAAAAAAGAGATAAAAGAAGGTGTAGAAGTTATAATTAAAGAAACAAATGTTAATAGTGTTAAATCTATAAATTTTGGTATGAACACGGCTACAAGTGGAGAATCAACTTTTATAACAGAACCAATTAATGGAATGCTGGAAGGTGTTTTTATTCATACTGAAAAACCTATACATTTGAGGATAAGTTTTGATGATGATGATAAGATAGTGTTGTTTGATTTGATTGAGATTAATGGGAGTCAGTATTTGCCGTTAAGGGTGGCTGGTATGGTTAATAGTGGTGAGAACTTACCGAATACATCTGAGAAGTGGCCGTTGGATGGTAGTTTAATGTTTGAGATTAATGGTGGTTTTAGTATTAATGTAAATTTTTCACTTAGGTGGAGATAATTATAAGGAGGTTAGAATGAGAGATAAAATAACAATAACAAGGGAAGAATTGATGAAATATTTAGAAGAACTTAATAAAAGAAGATTAGAATTAGAATTAAAATTAAATAATATTGATGATATTATAAGAAGTAACATTGTTTTACTAACTAATAGCTTTTATACGGAAAAAGAGAAAAATATAGCTTGTAAAGGATTAGAATCAAGTCTTATAAAAGCAAAATCAAATATAATTAATATTAAGGATTATATATAAAATGCCAATAGGAATATGTGATAGATGTCAACAGAGATATAGTTTTAATGCAGATGTAGATGACTATGTTCACGAATGTAAAAGTGGAAATCCAACACTTGATAATGAGGATGTAGTTAATACTGGAGATTTTGAAGAGTTTGGAGCAAGTGGTACAGGAGCAGGTAAGGGAGAAGTTATGACACAAGGTGCGGCAAATAGACTGCAGGGGACGAGAGCAGGAATTGAAGGAGAGAATTTTGACGGTGTTACGAGAAGGGGAGAAAGAGCAACGACACACAGACAAAGACAACACTTTGAATATGCAAATAATATTTCAGATTTAGGAGAAGGTGCATTTTGGAAAGATAAATCTATATTAGAAGCTAAACGGGTGATTAAAGGATTAAAGTAATAAAAAATGAAAGGAGGAAGCAATAACAATGGCAAAAACAAGAAAACAAATAATTGAAGACGCAAAAGCAATTTTAAAAGAACTTGATACAGATGAAGAGAAAGAAAGTGTTGAAGAAGAAGATGATGGTGGATTGGTTATAGAAAAGGCAGATTCAGGTAGTGGATTCCAAATTTATAGGGATTATAATAGAGATTATAGAGGAAAATTAAGGAGACTTTCACGAGAATAATTATAAGGAGGAAAAGAAATGTTAAATTTAGATAATATAAGTTTTGATAGAGCAGAAGATGGTAGTTTACTACCTCAAGAAGTAGAGTTAGAAGGTATGCCAGAAATAGATGGTAAGAAACCAACTATTAAGATTAAACCATTAACGAGGGGTAAATTGTTGGAAATTCATAATAAGGCTATGAATGGAACTTCAGAAGAGAAATTACAGTCAGATAACGATGTTATTATGAATGGTTTAGTAGAACCAAAAATAACAAAAGAACAACTTGAGTTTATAACACCACAATATGCAACAGCTATAAGCACTGCTATAATTGCGGTTAGTTTAAAAATTAATCAGATTGATGTATTAAAACAAGCAGAAGATGCAGTAGCACTTCAAGAGTCAGAGTTAAAAAAAAAGTGAGTGAGGAGGATATGTGTTTTTTCCTCCACAAACAAGGATATACTTTTTTAAATATGAATAAATTAACATATCCAGAGATTAAAATGTTGGTAGATTCAAAGAATAGAGAAGTAAAAAATAAGGAAAGAGAAATGAAAAAATCAGAGAGAAAAAGTAAAATGGCAGGTAGAAGAAGATAATGGTAGGAGCATTAGGAGCTTTAGCAGGAGGAACTGGAATAGCAATAGTTATTACTGCAATAGATAAGTTTAGTAATGTATTTGCAAATGTAAATGCTGCTATGTTGGCAACTGGAGCAGTAATTACAGGAATAGGAATAGCAGGAGCAAGTGCTGTTGGTGGATTAGTTAAGTTAGCAGGACAATTTGAACAAACACAAATAGCTTTTACAACAATGTTAGGTGATGCAGACCAAGCTAATAAATTATTACAAGAACTTGCAGACTTTGCTACAAAGACACCATTTACAATTACTGGTGTTGAAGCATCTGCAAAACAACTATTAGCAATGGGTATAGAGACTGATAAATTGATACCAACATTAAAATCATTAGGGGATATATCAGCAGGTTTAAATGTTCCTCTTGATAGATTGGCTTTGAATTTTGGTCAAGTTGCTATACAAGGTAAACTTACAGGAAGAGAATTAAGAGATTTTGCAGTAGCAGGTGTGCCATTAGTTGCTGAGTTGGCTAAGAATTTAGGTGTATCTGAAGCAGCAATTGCTGAAATGGTTAGTGCTGGTGAGATAGGTTTTGATGATGTAGAAATGGCTTTTACTACTATGACAAGTGAAGGTGGAAAATTCTTTGATTTAATGGATGCACAAAGTAAAACTTTTTTAGGACAGGTTTCTAATATTCAAGATAGTTTTATTAAATTGGGTAGGACTATGGGTGAAGTGTTCCTTCCATCAGCAACTTTTGTAGCAGAAAAGTTAGGTATTATTATTGGTTGGATGGAAGAACATCCAAAGATGATTAAATTTGCAGCAGTTGTATTAGGAATAGGAACTGCATTGGCTTTGATTGTTGGTCCATTATTGATGATAGTAGCAACATTACCAGTATTAATACCATTAATTGTTGCAGGAACAGTTATGCTTTGGGGAGCAGTTGCAGCAACAACAGCATTTACATTAGCAAATATTTGGTGGATAGCTATTGTTGTGGGTGTTATTGCTGTTATTGGATTATTAATTGCAGCAGGTATTTGGTTGACAAAGAATTGGGATAAAGTAAAAAATGCAGCAGTTAATTTAGGTATAGGTATTGGGAATGTTTTTAAGGGTATTGCTAATGTGGTATTAACAGTATGGAATTTTGTTGTAAGCACAATAGAGAATAGAATTAATTTAGTTTTAAGGGCTATAAATAAAATTATATCTGCATATAATAAATTTGCAAGTATATTAGGTTTAAGAAGAATTGGTAAATTAGGTATGTTAAGTTTGAGTAAATTTAAAGCAGAGATGTTTGAGCTTAAAGAGTTTGAGAAGTTTGTTCCAACAACACCAGAAAGTAGTGCAAATACTGTTAATAATTTTAATATAGAAAATATAAATGGTATGACAGGTGCAGACATTGCAAAATCATTACAAACAGAAATAAATAAAAAGGTGAATTTGAGTTAATGGTAATATATACAAAATTAGAAATAAATGGAATTGAATATGATAAATCTTCTAATATCAATGTAGAAAGGAGTATTGGGGATTTTAATGGAACATCAAATTTTGAAATTAAGTTTAATAATGATTCGGGTAGATTTGATGATACATTTGCTTTAAATGATGAGGTGGTTATATATGCAGATAAGGATTCAACACCAGCTACAACAAAAATATTTACAGGTGTTATAGAAAATATTGATTATACTGGAAGTGAACAAAATGAAAGTATAAGATTATCAGGTAGGGATTATGGAGCAGTTTTACAGGATATGACAATACAACCTGTTGTTTTTAAAGAACAAGATGCAGGAGAAATTGCTAAAATTATAGTAGAAACAAGTGCTTTAAGACTTATTACCACTAATAATGTTGAAACATTAACAGGAACAACTATAAGTAAGATTGGTTTTAATCATAAAAACATTTTTGATAGTTTAAAAGAGTTAGCAGAATTAGCTGGGTATTATTTTTATGTAGATGAAAATAAAGATGTTCATTTTGAAGTTAAAGGAGGTATAAGTTCTGGTGAAACTTTTGATAATACAAATGTAACTTCATCTAATTTTCAAACAGATGATAGTAGTATATTTAATAAAATTTGGGTTTATGGAGATAGGATATTAACAGGTGCTAATGATGTTGGTGGTATTGGTGCAGGAAGTATATTTAAGTTGACTGATAGACCTCATAATACAAGAGTAAGTGTTGATGATGTATTACAGGAGAAAGGTGGTATTATTGATATGGATAATCCATTTAATGTAAGTGGTTTAAAATATGTTGTTGATTTTAACCAGAAAGATATAGTGTTTGTATCAGGTTTAGCTGCTGGTGATAATATACCTGAAAGTGGAACAAGTAATGTAAGTGTAGATTATGAGAGAAGCACTCCTGTATTAAAGTTTAGACAAGATGGTGATAGTATTGATGATTTTGGTCCTAAAACTAAGATTATTATTGATAGTAATATTAAAGATTTTAGTGCTGCGGATGATAAAGCAACTCAATTTTTAGCAGATAATAAAGATGCAGTTATACAAGGAAATATTGATGTTAATGGAATTTTAGATATTACTCCTGGAAATACAGTAACAGTAAATATACCTTTTCATAATATTAATAATCAAACCTATACAATTTTGAGTGCTTCATATAATTTTAATACAGAAAATAATTTTAGTGATAATGTTTTAAGGTTGAGTTTAAATAAAAAAATTGCTGACTTTACTGATACAATGAAAGACCAAATGTTAAGGATGAGAAATGTTGAGGGTAGAGTATTAGAAGGTAACTTAACGAGATTGGAAACATCTATTGGAAGTGTTAATGTTCAAAGACATTGGGAAGCTTGGACTTTTAATATAGGAAGTAATTTTGTGTTTCATAGTAATAAACATGGTAGGATACAAAATTCAGATTCAAGATTAGGTTATTCAGAAGCAGGTTCAGGATTAAATACAAGTGGAGGTGATTTTTAGATGGTAATAACAAACGATGGTTTAGATGCAATATCAGATGTTGTAGGTAATTCAGGAACAGCACCAAGTTATATAGCTATTGGAACTGGGAGTGCTACAGTTACAGTTAATGATACTACTTTAGATACTGAAGTAGATAGAAATGGTATTACAAACACAGATAGAACAATAGCGGCAAATACTACTTGGATTGGTGATTTTAGTTCAACAGAAATGAGTGGATTAAATTTTCAAGAATTTGGAATGTTTAATAACGGAGCAGGAGGTAATATGTTTAATCACGAAGTAACTGGTAGTATTGTGTTTGAGGGAGACAGAGAATTACAAGTTCAAGTGACTTTTAGATATGTATAATGAAAAATGGAAATAAAATTTAAACTTAAATATATGAAAGGAGGTAAGAAAAAATGACACTGTTACATACACAATACGGAAGTGGAGCAATATTCACAGCTGGAATAAGTGGTCCAGATATAGGTGTGAGTGGAGCAAATGATATTACTGGAAGAATTAATTTTGGTGGATATGATTTTCCACAAGCAGCAAACTTAGATTTCACAACAGGTAGTTTTGGATTTATAGAAGAATTTACAATAAGTGGTACAGACCATGATTATGTTACAAATATAACATATAGTAATACAGCAAAACCAACATTAATAATTGAAAGTGGATTAAATATAGGAAGTACAATTAATACTGCTTTATATTATGAGACAGGAAGTGGATTAACTGCTACAGGAAGTTTGGCGACAGGGTCAATAACATTAACATAAAATGGTAAACTCAAGTATAGCATTAAATATGATTCGTGGGATTTATTATGTTGGCGGAGATTTTACTGAAGGAAAAGTATCAAATTCAGCTGCAGAAACAGAAGTATTAGATTTTGATATTCCAGCAGGAACAGTCACTAATGGAATTATTGTTATTGCGAATACAAATACTATAATGGATGGAGGAGCAGTACGAGAAACTGCTTTTAGAATAAAGGTTGGGACTAATGGTGCTGAAGTTGAAAGAGCTAAAGTTATAACTGATACATACACTTATGATGTTAACTGGCAAAATTACAACGGTCATATAATTGCAGTAGTAGATGATGAGGATTGGAATGCAGCACAGACAGTTTCAGTAACTGTTGATATGGATTTTGCTAATGCAAGTGATTCTGCAGCAGGAGAATATGTAGTTATTTTAGGATATTAAAATGGATACAATAACAAAACCAAGTAAGAAAGTTAATTGGGAACAATTAACAACAGAAGCTGGAGTTAGTCTTGAAGGTATTCCTATTAGAACAAAAGGAGATTTAATGTGGTTTGAAGGATTATCTAAATTAGATACAGATAAGATTGAAATTACATTAGAAACACACATACCAACACCCAAAGTATTGACTTCTGATGAAGATAAATTACAACAAATTAAAGATATTTTGAATTAAAATGTTAGTAATTACTGGAACAGGCAGATGTGGAACCACTTTGATAGCTGAGTTCTGCACAAGAATGGGCTATGAAACTGGTGGAAACTTACCTGAAGGTGAAACTGAAGGTAGAGAAGATGGTAAAGTAAAAAGTCTAAATCATAATATAAATGTTTTAGATTTAATAACAACTCTTACTAAAGGACAAAATCTTCCCGAAGATGTCAAAGACAAAATTGTAAATATTCAGAAAACTATTGATACTAATAGAAATATATCTGATAAAATTAAAAAAGTTGATAATGAGGTTGTAAAAGACCCAGCTTTTTTTAATAGACATGAAAGTTGTTTAGATAACTGGATTCAGAATAAAGAAAATTTAAGATTCTTAATTATGATAAGAGATTTAGATTCTTCATATAATTCAGCAAAAACAAAAGGATATGTTAATTTTTTGTGGGATGACAAAAATATAAGTTTAGAAGATTGGAAGAAGAAAGTTTATAAAACACACTTTGAATTTATTAAAAAACTCATAGAAAACAATATACCTTTTAAACATCTTAAGTTTCCTGATATTACTGATAATTATAAAGAGGTTTATAAAACACTTACAGAATTAGGATTGAATATAGATTATAATAAAGGAGAAGAAGTTTGGAATAAATTAGTAAATAAAAAATTAATTCATTTTTAATTATTTTTATTTATAAATTATTTAATATGAAAGAAGAAAAATATATTAAAATAGGCGGACAATTATATACTTATTCAGAGTTGGCAGAAATGGATGTTGACCATTCTGGATTAGATTATAAAAAAGGAGAAGATGATAGTCCAAATTACTTTTCAAAATGACAAATAATTGTGAAAAATGTGGAATAGAAACGATGGGATATATTGATATGCATTGCTTATGCCCTCGTTGCAATTTGATTTATAAACACGAAAAGATATTAAAAAAGAAACTTGAAGCTTATGATAAGAAGCAAGAAAAGGAGGTAAAAGAATAATGACAAAAATTAAATATATGAAACCAGAAAAATGTGCAGAAGAACTTGCATATAGAATTAGTTTTTTTAGAGAAAATTTAGAATTTCTTAAAAGAGATTTAATAAAGGCAAAATTAGAAGTTGATAGGTCAGAAGGATTAATTGCAGGGCATGAAATATCACTTGGTATTTTAACAGGCAGAAATACATCAACATTTAAAAATAAAAGGAGGTAAAATAATATGGGATATGAAGACGAAGATATAACTACACTTATTAGGGAATTAAGAGAATTAAGTAAGGAAGTAAATAATATGAGGGGAGAATGTAATGAATGGAATACTGTGGATGGTATAGTTATAATGACTACAGCACAAGCAAGTGGACTAACTGATAATATCAGTGGTTGTATGACTGCAATTTTTACAAATTATAATACACTTAGTGGGACTTATACAGGATTATAAACAAAATAAGGAGGCAAAAACAAATGGCAGAAGAAGAAACACAACCAGAAGAAACTACAGAATCTGAAGAAGAAAAAACAGAGGATGAAGTAGAGACGACTGACGAAGAAACAAAAGAGGAGTAATCATAGTCATATATAAATTTGGTTTAATGGATTCTAAACCAATTCCTTATAACTCAGCCAAATTTATTAATATGATAGACAGGGTATTTTTGGGGTTTAATCTAATTTCTTCATTTTATCCCTGTCTTTATTTTTTTTATTTTTTGGATTTATAAACAAGTTTTCAATAGGAAACCAACACATTTCTGTAAAATCTATATAATATCATTGATTTTATAAAACATACTCAAAAACCGTCTATTCTCAAAGGGAGATTCATGGGAGAACGGACATATTTAATGGGGTTTATGAGGTATTTTAATGATTTTATAAAACACTATGAAAAACTTCAATATATATAACAAAGTATATAGGTTTTAAGGGGTTCTACTACCTATATTTAGGGGTTTCAGAGGTTTGGGTGGTAAGATATGGGTTTGAAAACGAAAACCAAAAGCTTTATAAAGGGTGTTATATTAATAATTATATATATTTTTATAAATATAAGGAGGTTAAGAAAATGATGATTAAAAAGAAAATAGTAAAGTTTGGCACAAGTTGTTTTATATTGTTACCAAAGGCATTTATGGATTATACTGGATTGAAATTAGGTGACGAAATTTTAATTGATACTAAACACATTAAAAAATACAAAGTGGAAGATGTTGTTTGGAATAAGGTCAAAAAGAAAAGGAGTAAGAAATGATAACACTTGGAATAGGACCAGGACCAGAAGATTTTTTTGCACCATTAATAATACTTTGGTTTTGGTGGTGTTTATGGGAAGGTAGTAAAGAATGATAATGGTTATGAAAGGGGGTGAGTTAGAATGGTAAAGAAGAAAGAAGCTATGGTGCTTGGGTATAACAAAGCAGGATTGGAAATGGGTGGTAGAGGGATATTGCCTTGTGTTGGAGGAATGATTAGTGGAGTAATTGGATTTATTGGATTTCCTTTCTTATTAGGAAGTATTCCTGTTGGTTTGATTATGATAGTTGGAGGATTTACTGGGGCATATTTTTGTTTTAAAAAAGCGAGTGATATTCAAAAAGAATATAATTAAAAAAGAGAGGTGGTTTTTATAAAATGGATTCGGAAACGAGAAATAGTGGTAGAGAAAAGAGAAGGAATAATAAGAGATTTCCTTACAAACGAGGTGGGAAATATAGAGTAAATAAAATTAAAAGGAGGTTAGAATAAAAAATGGTAAGAAAGAAGAAAGAAGATATGAGAAAGTATAATGGACAGAAAGGTATTAAAAATCCAAATAAGGGTAATCCAAAAGGTATGAAAATAGATTGGGGAGCTGGTAGACCGAGGGGGTCTGCTAATAAGACATATAAGGTTGGAATGAGTAATATAACTTCTGATAATCCACAATATAGGATTGGATTGAAGTCGGAAATAGCACAAACTATGATTGATGTAAAGCAACAAGAGAGTATAGTTGAACTTTTTGTGAGTGGTAATAGCATTGGGAGAGTTGTTGTTATTGGAAGTGTAAGTGAAGGTTTAGTTGGAATTGAAATGTTAATGTTAAAAACAGAGCAATATTAGGGTATTCTTTAAAATTTATATAAAATTGTTTATAAAGTATCACCTATTAGTATTTATATAAATAAAATGGCAGTAAGTGAGATGATAATGGTTGAGAAAGAATTGAAGGATAAATTGGAGTCTATGAAGATTATTCCGAGAGAGAGTTATAATAGTGTTATTCAGAATTTGATTGATAAAAATGAGGAGAATGATTTATAATTAATTAGAAAGGAGGAAAGATGAAAAATGAGAGATGATAAAAAGATTGTTATAGTGCATACATATAAGGGTAGCATTTATACGATTGATGTTTCTGAAATGAATAAAGATTTTATTGTTGGATTTGATAAGTTTGATAATCCTATAAAATTGCAGATGAGTGAAATTAAATCTGTTATTCCTGATTCTAAAAAGAAGAATGGCAGAAGTTAAAAAGGGTTGGGATTTAGATAAGTATAATAATGAAAGTAAGGAATTAGTTAAAGATGTTAATTTTTTTGATATAGTTATTGATGAATTGAATAAGAAAGTTGTTGATGAAATACCAACTAAAAAAACAATATTATTGAATAGTTGTGGTATTTATGTAGAAAATTCAGATAAAGAAAAGAATAATTTAATTGTAGAAGGACCACCTGCTATTGGTAAGAGTCATATAACAGGTAAAATTATTGATATTTTTCCAAATAATTTAGTTGTTTGGAGAACAAGAATAAGTAAGACTGCATTAACATATTGGCATCACGGGGATGAAAAATGGACTTGGGATGGTAAAATTTTATATTTGGAAGATATTAGTAATGATGTTTTGAATTGTGATGTATTTAAGGTTATGATGAGTGAAGGTTCAAAAGCAGAAATAACTGTAGATGGACACAAAACTATGACATTAAATATTAAAGGAAAACCACAAGTTATTTTAACTGCTGCAGAAGCAAATCCTAATGCACAGATTTTAAGTAGGTTGGATAGTGTTGAATTAGAAGGAAAAGAGAATCAATTTATAGGTATTAGAAAATTTCAAGCAGAGAATGCTAAAAGAGGAAAAGGTTTAGAATATGAATCAGTAGTTGTTAATTGTTTTAATTTATTAAAAAGAGTTAAAGTTATTATTCCTTTTGCTGATAAGTTGGTTGATATATTTCCAAATGTTGTGGAGATGAATAGAGTATTTCCAAGATTTTTGAATTTGATTAAAAATAGTTGTGCATTACATCAATTTCAGAGAAAGAAAGACAAGAATGGATATTATTTGGCTGAGAAGAAAGATTTAGAGTTAGCTTCAGAGGTTATAAAATATATGCATCAATATCAAGTTATTGGATTAAGTAGAAAACAAATGAAAAAATATGATTTAGTTAAAGAATGGATTGATAGTGATGGATGGTTTACAAAAGAAGAAATGCATAGTAAGAATCCTATTGTTAGTTTAGTTAGTTGGAATAATGTTATAAATGAAATGGCAGAGAAAGGTTTGTTAGAATGTAGAATGGATAAAAGAGATTTATATAATAAACAAGAACAATGGAGAGTTAAGAAAGAGAGACCAATAGAAATAGTTATTAAAGATAATTAATATAAATAAGTCAAATAATATAATAAATATAATAAAGTTTTTTTAAATGAAAAATGGTTAAAAATGGGAAAAAACCCAGTTTAATTGCCTTTATTATATTAATTATCTTTATTAACTAAACTACAATATATATATTAAATTATATAGGTTATGTAAAATACAGAAAAGAGGTGATAAAATGGAAATAGATAGAAAAGAGAAAAGGAATGGTGGATTTGGGACAGCTTTGTGTAGGGTGGGGTATTGTTTGGATAGGTTTGAGGAGAGTAATGTGAGTTTGAGTGGAGAAATAGTTAAGAATTTGTTGGTTGAGGAGATGGTAGGGGCTTTAGTGAGTGCTGAGCAGGTGTTGTTAGAGATTAAAGAAGATTGGAGGAAAGAGTAAGAATGGATAATAATGAATTGATGGAAGAATATTATAAAGAGAATAATGGAGTTGTTAAACCAGTGATATTAAAGAGAGTAGAGAGTGTTGAGGTGAAGAAGGAGATGAGTGTAGAAGAGATTGTGGAGTTTGTGAAGGAAAAGGCAGAGGAGATATATGAGGATTTGGGAATGGGTCATATTGAATTGGTTTATGAGAATGCTTTAGAGGTTGAGTTGAAATTGAGAGGATTGGAGTTTAGTAAGCAGGTTGCAATACCTATAAATTATAAAGGGTATTTTATTGGTTTTGGTATTGCAGATATTGTGATTAATGATAAGTTGGTTATTGAGTTGAAGGCACAGGTTTATAATATTGGTAATAAGGAAAGAAGGCAAGTATTAAAATATATGAAACCACTTGAAATTGATAAGGGTATGGTTATTAATTTTAGTCAAAGTTCAAAGGAAGATTTGCAGGTTTTAGAGGAGGAATTAGAAGATGATGTTACAGAAATGTAAATTCTGTTGGGGATGTGAAGTGGTAAAAGGTTCATATTCAAAAACTGGAGAGTGTGGTGGCTCTCTAGTTTATAATTTAAGATGAAAAGAGTGAAATGTAGTGCATTGTTGAGAGAGAAAGATGGTGTTTGGTTTGTGAAGATAAATAAAAATATAATGAAGAAGAGAGGATTTAAGATAGGTGATATTTTGAGTTTGAATGTTGAATTTATTAGGAGTTTGGAAAGTGAACACGTGGGAGTTTCAGAGAAAAGTGAAGGGTTTAGTGAGTGATGAGAAGAGTAAGAATAAAGGAGGTGAAAAGATGAAAGGTAGAGTAAAGTGGTATAGTGATATGAAAGGATTTGGATTTATTGAGAGTGAAGAAGCAGGAAAGGATGTGTTTGTTCATAATAAGGATGTCGGAGATTTGAAGTTGTTTGATGATGATGTTGTGGAGTTTGATGTTGAGGAAACACCGAAAGGGTTGAATGCTAAGAATATTAAGATTGTGAAAGGAGGTTAAGGAAAAATGGACGAGATAGTTAGGAGATTAGCGAAGGAATTTTTGGTTAAAGAACTAGGAAAAGGTGAGTGGGGTCTGGAGAATTTAGAGATAATGGGATTTGGTGAGTATTTGTTAAAGAATTATCAGAGTGGTTGTTTGGTGTATCAGGGAGTATATGGTGATTTTGAAGGTGATAGACAGGCAAGA
>SDBT01009993.1_pt1 | contig 15360 bp, 14 predicted proteins | sample 2277101 | NCBI WGS metagenome assembly SDBT01 (sample SAMN10404973, study PRJNA504765) | marine sediment metagenome | isolation source: marine sediment core GS10_PC15, 103 cmbsf | place: Arctic Ocean: Southern Knipovich Ridge | collected 2010 | reverse complement strand
CTATAGAGGTGATGCTCAATAATCCTTCCATCCAAAAACTGATTCAGAACAAAGAAGACAAGAAGATTACCGACATAATGCGTTCCAGCACCGAGGATGGAATGCAGGATTTTAACCAATCGCTCCATCAACTTATTAAGGATGGGTTAATCAAGCAAGAAACCGGGCTGAAATATTCGCCTAACCCTGAACAACTCAAAATGCTGATAAAAGGCATATTCCTGTCCGATAGCCACAAGATAGTCGGATAACCTATTTACTGGGAATCACTGTGTCTTTCTTCCATTCCCGCAATTCTGCGGGATAAGAGCCAGTAACATGACGCCATTGGTTCCACTAACTGGCTCTAAAGAGAAAATATACCATCAACACCGTGATATCAGCCGGTGAGATACCGGCAATCCGGCCTGCCTGTCCCAATGAAATGGGCTTGAATTTATTGAGTTGGGTCCGGGCTTCTTTGCTAAGATGCTCTATCTTACTGTAATCAAAGTCATCTGGTAGAGGATAATCCTCCATCTTCCGGGCCTTTTCAATCTGGCGCAATTGACGGCGGATATATCCTTCGTATTTGACATCAATCTCCACCTGCTCACGGATATCATCGTTCAAGCCCAGATTACGCAGAAGCGCTGACTTGTACTCCAACTTATTCAAGGTAATTTCCGGATGTTTAAGCAGTGTCTTCAAACTCTTGCCGGACTTGAATGTCTTACCTAATATGCTAATTGCTTCTTTTATCAGTTTTTCTTTATGCTCCAATCTCTTTTTGAGTTTCCTATCAAGCAACCCTAATTTATCAGCATAAGGCATTAACCGCTGGTCCGCATTATCAGAACGCAAAAGCAACCGGTATTCAGCCCGCGAGGTAAACATCCGATACGGCTCTATTGGTCCGAGCGTCACTAGGTCATCTATAAGGACACCGATATATGCTTCATCGCGTCTGAGAATAAACGATGACTCATCTCGAACTTTTAGAACTGCGTTAATACCTGCCATTAACCCCTGGGCTGCGGCCTCTTCGTAGCCCGAGGTCCCGTTTATCTGTCCGGCCACAAAGAGATTTTCTATCTTCTTGGTCTCTAATGTCGTCTTTATCTGATGCGGCAAAATCACATCATATTCTATGGCATAGCCATAGCGGATGAACTTGGCGTTTTCCAGTCCCTTGATAGAATGGACCATTTCATTCTGAACATCCTTAGGCAAACTAGTAGCGATTCCGTTACAGTAGACCTCCGGAACCTTACGTCCCTCCGGCTCTAAAAAAACCTGATGCTGTTCTCTATCGGTGAATCTGACTATCTTATCCTCAATAGATGGGCAATACCGCGGACCGATGGCTTTAATCTGTCCGGTATAAAGCGGCGCCCTATCAAGATTCATCCTGATTATCTCATGCGTCTTGATGTTAGTATGTGTGATATAACAAGGTATCTGGGATTGCTTAATCCTATCCGTAGAATATGAAAACGGTTTGGGCGTTTCATCTCCAGGTTGCTCTATCAATCCGGAGTAATCTATGCTTTTATTGTCCAGTCGGGGCGGGGTTCCGGTCTTGAGCCGGCCTAATTCTAATCCAAGCTTGGTTAAACTGGCTGATATATTTTCTGCGGATGGCTCGTTAATCCGGCCGCCCTTTGTTTTATCTTCACCGATATGAATCAGTCCTTTCATAAAAGTACCGGTAGTGATAATGACTGCTTTGGCGTAATATGATTCATTTTTACCCTTTACGCCTATAACTTTGGGATTGCTTCGTCGCTTACGCTCCTCGCAATGACATCCCAAAGAATTGTCATTGCGAACCAAAGGTGAAGCAATCTCACCGTCAACCAATATCTCGTTAACCATATCTTCCTTTAAAACAAGATTGGACTGATTTTCCAGCATCTTTCTCATATAGAGATGATACTGTTTCTTATCGCACTGGACGCGAGGTGATTGAACCGCCGGCCCTTTACCGGTATTAAGCATCCTAAACTGGATACCGGTAGCGTCAGTGGCTTTGGCCATCTCGCCGCCCAAGGCGTCAATTTCACGAACCAGTTGTCCTTTGGCTAATCCGCCGATGGCCGGATTGCAGGACATCTGGGCAACGGTATCAAGGGAAATAGTCAGAAGCAAGGTCTGGCAGCACATTCGGGCAGAAACCAAGGCGGCTTCTACGCCAGCGTGCCCGGCTCCAACTACAATAACATCATATTCAACCATATGTCGGATTAATTTATTAGTCGATATGCTTATAACCTTATTTACCTTATTAAGTATTCCGCTATTTGCACTGCATTTAACGCCGCACCCTTACGAAGATTATCCGAAACCAGCCAGAGATTTATTCCATTCCTGACTGACGGGTCTTTACGAATTCTACCTACTAATACTTCGTCTCTTCCAACCACATCTATAGGCATTGGATAAATACCTCTTGCCGGATCATCCATTAATTTAATCCCTTTTGCCCTGCTTAACAAATTCCGAACCTTTTTAACTGTTAGATGTCTTGATGTTTCTATATTAACCGATTCGCTATGTCCGCAATAAACCGGAATCCTCACACAGGTAGCAGTTATCTTAATGGAATAATCATCAAGTGTCTTACTGGTTTCTCGAATCATCTTTACCTCTTCTCCAGTGTAATCGCCATCACAGAAGGAATCAATCTGAGGAATAGCGTTAAAAGCAAAGGGACGTTGTGCGTTGCACGTCATCCGGCTAAGACGAGAAGACGCCTCTTTCTCCATTTGCCGGATTGCTTTTAAACCCGCGCCGGAGACGGATTGATAAGTCGAAACCACTACCCGCTTTACCTGAGCATAATCATTAAGCGGTTTTAAGACCATCGCCAGAGGAATGGTTGAACAATTAGGACTGGCAATAATCCTGTGATTAGGTTTTATTGCCTGTGCGTTAATCTCCGGGATAACCAGTGGCACGTCCTTATTCATCCTGAAAACGCTGGATTTGTCAATCACCACTGCCCCGCTCTTAACCGCTAGTGGCACCCATTTTTTGCTGATTGCGCTATCTACAGCAAAAAAGGCGATATCTATATCCTTGAATGACTTATTATTAATCTTTTGAACCTTAAACCTGCCGCCTTTGGCGAGCCTTGCCCCGAAAGGCGGGGAACTCTTGAACTTAATATACTTGCCCGCCGAGCCGGCAGAAGCAAATAATCTTAATTCACCCACCGGGAATTTTCGCTCTGATAATATCTTTAGTAATTCCAGCCCGACGATACCTGTGGCGCCGACTACAGCAACACTGTATCTTTTCATGCTCGGCATCTTATCAAGATAGGTTTGTTTTAGCAAGAATTTATTGCGGTATCAACCACCAGTTAAACCAAACAAGCAGAATCATCGGTATTACGAACAGAATAAGCATTGCCTTTGATTTAGAATTCATCCTGACCATTCGATATGCCAGATATATGGAATACAATAACCCTATAACCATTAATAGAGTGGTTATAATCGTGAGTGTAGCCGGCATAAACAATGACTTGGGCAGGTGCCCGGCTGTGCCGAAGAGATTCCAGGATAAACCGAACGGGTCTGAAATAAGCGGTATGATTTCTTCTATTCTTATATTCAGGAGTTTTATAGTATTAGCCATATGATTAAAGAGAGCTATAGGTAAAAATATATAGACGATGGCTGATAGTTTGGTCTTAGAGATTACTGAAAGCATATAGAATATAAGCAACAAGAAAGCAATCAGCAGTAACATGAGCAGTAACAAAAAAGCCGTTTCCGGAAGCGCCAGTGTTATCAGCGCCCAATCTATTAATCTGAGATGCACCATGCTTATATTAATTGCCCCGAATATTGATAAGGCCAGCATCGTAACAATCATAAATATCTCGCTGGATGACAATAGCCTGAATTTCAAGAGGTCTGCGGCTGGTTTCCTGATATTCAGGGCGATATTCTCATTGGGACAGACTCTTACACACTCAGTGCAAAGAATACAATATAAATTATCATCCATAGTCCCCGGGTATTCAAAAACCGGGCAGGGTTCGCCTTTCTCATTACCCTTAATGCAATCCTTGGTCTGACATTTTTTACAGGTGCCCTTATCAGCGCTCCTTAGTTCCAGCGGCGCAAACAGTCCGTATAACCCGCAGATAGCGCCAACCGGACAGCCATAGCGACAGAATGATTTTCTGGAGAATATCAACGCCGAAATAAAGGTGATGCCAAATATAATCAAAGCCAAATAGGCAACCAGACGAGCATTATCAGTCAGCACCATAGCATATTCCAGCCAAATAATAAGCAGGAACAAAAAGGTGGGCAACCAGAGATTGCGGAATATTCTCGGAATGGAGAATGCGGAGTGGGGGATGTGGAATATGCCCTGAAACCATTCGGCCAGAGTATTCCAGGGACAGACCAAACACCAGATTTTACCTCCGATAATAGCCGTAAAAGAAATAAAGACCAGCCAAAACATCACTGCCAGGATCGCGGCATTCCGATAGATACTGCCAAAAAAACCGCTGAATATAATTAACAAAAAGGCCAGCACAAAAGGAACCCGAACAAGGAATATAAATAACCGGCTCTTAAGCAGGCGATAAATAAATGGATTTTTAATGATGTTCATTAATCTTGCGTCACGCGTTCTGCGTGCCTGAATAAAATCACATAAGATAAAAAGGCCATTATTACTAATCCAAATATTATAAGAAAACTGTATGACGGCCCAGGTGAACCGATTTGAATCACCGCCTCGGCTGAAATCGGCTTATACTCGGAGGTTATAGCGACTACCTTAATTACCCCTTTAAATGGATTCTGGTAATAGTATCTTAATGACGAAACACCGGCTCTATCCGCATCCAAAATAAACCTTTGCGGCGTTAAAGAAGCATCTGGATACAATAATATTTCCTTGACGGAATGAACAGGCCTCTTGAAAAGGGGATTCTCTATATAAAAAATAAGGTCAACGGCTTGAGGTGCAGATTCACTAACTGTAATATAGAAATCGTAATCGTTATTATGGATTACTTTATCCGTAAAAGGATATAACGAGATGAGTTTAAGGTATTCTCTTTCCGGGGCAGCCAGCGATTCATGATGCGCTTGAGCATATAAACCGGAAAAAATAATAATTAATACTAGCGGAACGACTTTACCACAACGGCAGCGGTAAAAGGTGTTCCATAATCCACATAAAGACATTATAGTCATTGTCTGCGGTAACTTTAGCAATCAACGGGATTTCATTAACATCAACCACAAAACCTAGTGAACTGATAATGTAATTACGGACCTGCGGATTACTCTCACCATCATACAAATTAACCATATCGCTGATGATATCCTTGCCGCCAATCAGTCCAGCCGAATGAAGCGCATGCTGACGCAAGTAGGTCATTTCCTTCTTGCCAAAGTGCTTGCGAATAATCGGCATAACCACCTCGTCTCTGACACCCAACATAGACAAAGCCACGGCCATATTAGTATAAGCAACATTGGTAGTTTTATTGCCGACTTTTTCCCATTTATCCTTAATCATCTCCACGGCCTTGCTGTCGCCTATCATCCCCAAACTCATAATCAGGTGCGCCGAAAGAACCGGGTCAGTGGTCTTATCCAGCAAATCCATAATAATCTGGGTGGATGAGGTATCCTTTAAAAGCCCCAGGGCGATTGCGGCCGCGCCTTTAAGCAAAGGCCGTTTTTTTCTAGTGGTAATAATCTTCTGCAATTCCGGGATGCCCCGCGGATCACCGTTCAAGCCCATGGCCAGGATAATCATCCCATCCAGCTGAGGGTCTTTGGCTTTCCGATAAGCATCAGAGAGCACCGGATAAACCGCCTTATCAGATATCTGGCTTAATGAAATAGCCGCGAATCCCCGAACCGATAAATCACGGTCTGATAATAATTTGATTAGCGGCTTAAGAGCTTCAGGCAGTTTGGTTGTCCCTAAAGCAATGGCCACGCACTCCTGAACTCCCTTATCTTTTTCATCCAATGACTTCTTTAACTCATTCACGGCTTCCTTGGTACCAATTCGACCTAAACCCAAAGCCGCATAAGCCCTAATCTTTCTGTCATATTTCCTACCCTGGTAAAACAATCCACTTTGAATAAGTTTAGCCAGAAGCGGAACAGCGGACGCCTCTTTAAGATTACCCAGCGATAGGGCTGCGGACGCCATTACCTCTGGCTTATCCGTTTTACTGACTAATTCCTTTAAAACCTTAACCACATCTTCATTATTCTTGACATAACCCAAAGCCATGATGGCATAAGCCCGGTTTATCTCTGTATCCTTCTTATTAATGGCTATCTCCTTTAGGACAATGGCGTTCACCGCATCGCCCATCAGACCCATGGCAAAAACAATATTATTCTCGACATATAACTGATTCTCATCGTAAAATGCCTTCTTGAGAATTGGATTAACCTTATTATCACCCATCTTGCTCAATCCCTGAGCAGCCGCCACCCTGACATAGAGATTCTTATCGTGCAAAGCCTTGTTAAAAAGCTTAAAAATCTCGTCGTATTCCTTGGCTACGTTAATATAACCATCATCAGTTTTCTTGACAAATTTTATGGGCTTGCGGAATTTCAGATAATTAGCCCGGTTACGGGTCCACCAGACCTCCCATGGCTCAACTAAACCCAATAAATTGGAGGTGCCAAGGGTCATGGCCTGAATACGCGGTTGAAGCCCGAAATCCAACAGCGGACGTGAAACAGATGGACCTGCCCCGCCTAACCTGGGAGCGCGGCGGGTTCCACCTCCGCTTGGCAAAGGAATCCCTGGAGCGCCTGGAATAGCCGGCGGCGGCGGAATATCCGGAGCCGCAGTCGGCGGTGGCGTCGGCGTAGTAGATGGCGGAGGTGGCGGAGGTGGCTCGGGCTGCTGGGGTTGTCCCGGCTCTTGAGGCGTCTCAGGATCCTTGGGCTGTTCTTTTGGGGCTTCAGGTGGTGCTTTGGGCTGTTCCTTAGGCGCCTCGGGTTTAGGCTGTTCCTTGGGTGTCTCCGGATTAGGCGGTTTAGGTCGTGGTCTAGAGCGTTTCATCTTGGGCGGATGAGGACACCAACCATAAATATCTACGGCAGTTATACCTAAACTTAAAACTATGCCTATAACCAATATGCCCAATAGATTTTTCTTCATAAAAACGCTCCTCTCAAATAATATAACGTTTTTCCTGTATATATGAATGCTTGAAACACCAAAAAAACTGCATTGCTTATAAAAATTATACCTCAGTCGTATATATATTACTGCCGGGCGTATTGCTTTACCCCGACCTTGTATAAATCGCCGCCGTGCATATCATTAGCCACAGTCACCGGGAAATCATTTACTTCCAATCTCCGGACTGCCTCGGCGCCCAAGTCGTCATAGGCAATCACTTCGGCCTTGATAATCCGTTCACTTAATAATGCCCCGGCCCCGCCTACAGCTACAAAATACACGGCCTTATATTTCTTCAGCGCCTCTAAGACCTCTTCTGAACGCTGACCCTTGGCAATGCTGGCCTTCAATCCCAATTCTAATAACACCGGCGTATATGGATCCATCCGGTAAGCCGTGGTCGGACCGGCTGAACCGATAACCGCACCCGGCTTGGGCGGCGTCGGACCAACATAATAAATCACCGCGCCCTTAAGGTCAAAAGGCAGTTTGGGAGCGCGCTTTCCTGCTCGGGCTGATTGAATCTCGTCAAAGATACGCTTATGGGCCGCGTCGCGCGCCGTGTAGATTACCCCGGAAAGCAAGACCTTATCGCCGATGTGTAGATTCTCAACTATCCCATCAGTTAACGGGGCTTGCACTGAGTGGAACGAATGTGTCTGGTTCATACCATCTATTTATGAAATAGAATACAAGAAATGTCAAAGAAAATAAGCAGATAACTTACGGCCAAACGCCGTAAGTTATAGGTCGAAGACCGTTTGCGAACCTGCCTGCCGCAGGCAGGCGCACAGCGCCCTAAACATATCCATACAGATACACCTGAGTAACGGCGGTTTGTCCGTTCTTGATATGGGTCACCCGGATGGCCCTCGATGGCGCGGACGGTCCATACAATCGCACCGGACCGGACTGGGTCATGACACTGCCCGTATTCATCCCCTGATTCAGATTAGCCAGGAATATCGGCTCGGTAGCGTAATCATCCCAGATAATCTCGCTTACGGTCGGACTTATTATTGCCTGACCGGCCGAGGTTCGGAGTTGCACCAAAGCGAAATTAGCACCTGCCGGGATATAGGCATCCAAATCGATTACCTGGTCTATGTCATCAGATGAGGATTCGTTGAGCAGGTTAACCGTGGCAATCGGCGTCATACCTGCCGGCGGTGTGAACGACAACTTGGCCGGTGTGACTGCGCCATCAGCAATCTCATCCGTGGCAATCGGCGGCGTTAGCGGTCTGGCTACCGGCGTAAATGATAATTTGGCTGGTGTGACCGCGCCGTCTTGTATTTTGATTGTTGTTACCGCATCCGTGGCAAGTTTCTCGTAATTGACCTGCTCATCGGCTATCTTCGGGTAGGTCACAGCACCGTCTGCTATCTTATCCGATTCCACACTCCCCACTCCCAACTCCGCACTGGTCAATGGCGGCGTCAGGGGTCGGGCTAAAGCCATTTCAGGAATACTTGCCCATCTGAACCACCACTGATTCCCTTGGGACTCGTCATAGACCGGAACCTGTCCGGGCGTGGGCGGCAGACCGGACAATGTTTTGATTTGCTCCGGCTCAAGTGATTCTGCCCTTATCTCCGACCAGCCGACTGTATTGCGGGCGATTTTAGTTTGGGTCACGGAATCAGTAGCCAGTTTTTCTTCTGTCACCGCGCCGGGCGCTATTTCATCGGTCGTCACGGCCGGAGTTATTGGTCGGGCTATCACGCCCGGTTCACCCGGTACGCCTGGGTCTCCTTGTTCGCCCGGTTCGCCTGTATCTCCCTTTGGTCCGGGGAAAGGTGATTTCCACTGAAACTTGCCGGGTGAAACATACGCCGGTAGTTTGTTAATCTCTGGTGTATTGATTGCATCCAAATTTTCCGGTGTTACTACTCCCGGTATTGGCGGTGTCGGTGTCGGTTCCGGCGGTGGTGTTGGTCGTTTTGGTCTCATAGTTAATTATCCTTTCTTTCTCTTTATGGTTAATCTTTCTTACTTACCTGAATATCAAGGTTCATATCAAAATAGGCCTGTTTGGACGGGTCAATATGATTGCCCAGGTAGTCCTGCGGATTAGGTGGTATTGATTCGTCCATTACTGACCAGGCGGCCCTTAGTTTATTTGCATGCTTCTCGCTAATAAAGTGCTTATAGATTTCATACTTAATCTCTTGTACCTCTTTAGAGTTAGTCGGTGTGAAGTTGTCCTTGATAAGCATGAAATCACAGTGGCTATCGCCACCGGTGGCAAACGGGACTAAATCGTCCTGGCAATCTTCATTTAGCAACCGGTTGATTTTATCGTTTTCCGGTTTAAAGTAGGCCGGGTCAAAGGCCAGGTGAGAAATAAGTTTGCCTGAACTCATCAATTGCCTGCCGAGTTTTGATTTGAATCGGCCCTCTTTTGCGGGCAGGATAATAGGGAGCAAACAGCCGAGAGCCAGTTCAATCGCCTTGGCAAACCGATATTCGCCGAAACACTGGCCGCGATGATAGCCGACCATGGCGCTATTAAGTTCGCCCTGGTCAAAGATTATGAATCCCTTTTTGACACTTTGATTGTATTTCTTAGCTGCGTTTTTACCTTTGAGTTTTGCCCTGGCTATTGCCAGAATCACCTCTTTGGTTACTCCCTTTTGGTTGACAAAACCAGGCCTGAGCATTTTATCGAGGTTATCAAGCGTCGGTTTACCTATCTTTTCAAAGAAGGCCTTGTCGTCAGGCACTCCTTTACGTATCGCCTTTTTGGTCTTTGGGATATTATCGCGCAGAGCATCACCCCACTCTTCTGTGGCTTCAAATGGGAATTGCTTAAACCAGGGGATAAATGCCTTTAGATTAACTATAATTTTGCTACCCATATTATTATTGAATTGACTCAAGTTCGCCTAACGCATCCTCTGCTCCTTCCCACTTCTCGGTTATTCTCTTGTTCTCTAATACCAGATAGACGTTAAGACAGAGGGAAAGTAGTGTAATTATTATCAAGATAATTATGACAATTTTGCTCATTATAACATCTGATATAATAGAGGGTTATACAAAAAGAGAGGGGGGGTAGTCCTATCCCCCCCCTGACGCTCTGCATGTGGGGGTCTGACTCTCTGCATTAGGGGGTCAGACCATCTGCATGAGGGGGTCAACCTCTCTATATGAGGGGGTCGGACTCTCTACATGAGGGGGTCAACCTCTCTATATGAAGGGGTCAACCTCTCTATATGAGGGGGTCAACCTCTCTATATGAGGGGGTCAACCTCTCTATATGAGGGGGTCAGACTCTCTATATGAGGGGGTCAACCTCTCTATATGAGGGGGTCAACCTCTCTATATGAGGGGGTCGGACTCTCTATATGAGGGGGTCGGAGGACTCCACTTCATCCCCCCCGCTTGGGCGGGACTCCACTGTCGTTCCGCCGGATTCCTATTTTGGTTTCGGTTTTGGTTTCGGTCGTTTTGGTCTTGGCATAGTTGATTATCCTTTCTTTTCCCTCACGGGATTCGGTGCTCCTTACGGTGAACCCAGACGGCAAATAACCTCTATATATGGAGCCGCTCCGCCGACGATTAGGATTTGTGAGTTTGGAGTCGTTCCGGCTAAACTGAATGCATTTGCTTTGGCTGGGTCACGGAAGGCGTTTGCCGCGGCCACTAATTTATTATTGAGTTCGGCTAATACCACGGTATCCCAATCAGCCAGCGAGCCCAGAACGAAGCACTGGATAATACTGCCCATCAGAGCGGCTTTAAACATCTGGGACATACCTGCGACATTAATGTTGTAGGGCATACCGTCAAGGTCATCGCCGGCACTGGTTATCAGAGGGCCGCGCGGGTCGCCTGACAATAACAGTGATATGGCCACCGCAACGCCCTTGGTGCCGGCTGTCTCGCCGGTTGCTCTGAAGCCGTAGACCGCAACGGCGTTCTTCCAGTTATCCTTTTTGGCCTCCAGGATATCCTTCATCCGTTTCGCCGGTACGCCGCCGATTTCCTCGCCCATCTTGGCTACATTGTTAAACCACTTATCAAAAGCGGCCATGACCTTGCCGGCCCGGACGCCTTTGACCACGGCATCAGAAAGACCCTTTTTGGTGGTGCCGATGGTGACCACGGCATCCCAGCCGACGATGGACGGCGTGGCAATCACCGAATTATACTTCTCGGATGTGCCGGCCACATGCGTGAGATGGTTATACCATGTTTCAGCGGCCGCCTGAGTATTAACCGCGTGACGGTCTGTTGTTTCGGCCACCGGGTCAACTACCGCGGGAAAGAACAATTTCGCGCTGGCTGGTGTGGTTACTGGCATATATCAAACTCCTTTCATTGTTACTGTCATTGCGAGGGACAAAGTCCCGAAGCAATCTCGTTGGGATTGCTTTGTCGTCCCGCTGGGACTCCTCGCAATGACATATTCATAAAGTTATTTAAGCTGGGTTTACCCAGCATATAATTCTGTTATGTGCTGGGCTGGGGTGTCCCGCGACCCTCACGTGAACTTTCCTTTGATGATAAATTTAATTATTTTATCAACATCTTTGACAGCAAGTTCCTCAAATCTCAAACCGATTCTGTAGTTATGACTACTTTCGTCCACTGCTCCAATCCAGGCAACCCTGGTTAATGCTTTGATGGGTTCCTCTTCACCCGGTAGTAAAAAACGTATTCCTACGGCCATTCTCTGGCTGAGTAATTCAGGTATCCACTGAGGATTAGGTATCGGACCGCGCATCATAATTCCGCCACCACTCATATTGATTACTTTACCTTCATATATTTTATCTGATGCTGGGTCGGAAATACTGCTGTTCATGAACTTGCAACTAATGATAATTTCGTCTCTAATACGGAGATATTTTCGTCGCTCGGAATCAAATATACCATCCATAATAACTCCTTTGACCTGTTCCGATGAATCCCGCCCCGACATTACATCGGGGCGGGGTCATCTCTTTTTTAATTACTTGCATTCAGGGAGACTTAATAAATTATTGGGTTGTTCTCCATCGGCAACTGTTTTAATATACTTGTAGCCATGGGAGCTTATCGCAACAATAACATCAACTATGCTACCTCCTTGAGTAACATAAAAAACCCATTTGCCTTCTCCAATTCCATCTATGGCTTTTTGTTGAGTAATCCTCCAAGTAGTACCATCAGCATCTTGCCCACCAATATGAGTTATACGTTCATGCGGATTCATGCGATCGCTTTTATTAATGCATCGTATTTCATATTTAGCTGCCATAGTTTTCTCCCTTTTCTGTTTCTAAAGTTATTTAATCTATTCCGCTGGGGTGTCCCCTGCCTGCGCCAATGCCTCGGTAGCGGCCGGCAGGCGGGAATTAACTCGTATCAACAGGTCAGCAATGTCAAACGGCTTGGGAATAAAATCCGCACCCAGAGAGAATATCTCGTCCCGCGCCTGACCGTCAGCCGAACCGCTCATAACGATAACGGGCAGGACCGGATATAATGTTCTTACCTGCCGGGCCAGTTCCAGACCGGTCATTTCAGGCATCTGCATATCGGTAAGTAGAAGTGCAACGGGATTACTTTTTAGGTGGACCAAAGCTTCTTTGCCGTTGGTAAAGAAAATCGTCCGGTAATTACGTCCGTCTAAAACCATCGTCAGGCATTTACCAATCACCGGTTCGTCATCCACCACCATTATCGTTGGTTTCGATTTTGTCATTTTAGTATCGTACCTCCGTTATTTTCTGGCTCCTTTATACAACTTCTCCACCGCCTGATTGAGGTCTTCGTCGAATACATCCGCATATACCTGCGTGGTCTTGATGCTTGAATGACCTAACTGTTTTTGAACCATTCTCAAGTTATATCCGCCAGCCCGGTATAAGTGGCTGGCATAAGTGTGGCGCAGATGGTGAAAAGAATGCCCGCGGATACCGGCCCGCCCGGCCACTCGTTCAAATACCCGTTGGATTGTCCGCCGCGCCAGATGACCGCCGTTCTGGGCTGATAACAAAGGGTCATCCCCGAAATAATTCCCGACATTCGTCGGGACAGGCGGGACGGAGTTTATCCCGCTTCGGCGGGACTGCGACTCCGCCGGGCTGGCCGTTTTGCCTGCCTGCCGCGCTTTGCTCGGCGCAGGCAGGTATTTCAAGTATTCCATAATGGATTCTTTAAGTTCACCGTTAAACCGGACTAACCTCGGCTTACCACCTTTACCGTTACGGACGATTAATGATGATGTGGCTATTCCTAACGAGATATCCCCGCATTTCAAGTCCACCACCTCCCTGACCCTCAAGCCGGATAGAAGCCCTAAATTGATAATTAGTTTTTCCTTTTCTGTCCGGCAGTTTCTTTTCAGATGTTCTATTTCTTCATCAGTCAGAAACTTGCGCTCATCTAACACCCATTGTTCGTTCCGCCCCTTCGGGTGCTCACGGTCTCTGCGGAGTTCCATATTCAATCCTCCTTTTTCACCAACATAGCAGTTTCCAGTCATTATGAAAAGAGGACTTGAAAGACAATGGGTGTCACCTTTCGGTAGAAAGGTGACAGGTTTTTTATTTGGTAATTACCTCCTCTGAACTATCTAACCATCTATTTAACACAGGGTTAAACAATCTTAAATCAAAATAAACTGATTAACAGATTAAACTGATTTAGGTTTATCCGTTTAATCCGCTAAATCCGTTTACATATATAACTTCAATTCTGATAAGGTTTATCATCAAATTACCCCATCGCAGAGTGTCACCTTTCTACCGAAAGGTGACAGGTTTAACTTCTGAAATAAGTATAAAGATAGTTATGAATATGTCAAGCAATATTGTTATTTTTATTGCGGAATTCCGACCCTCGCTGGGGCGGGACTGTCCCCAGCTCAAGTTATTGGAATAGCTTTCGATTGTCTTGACTGTAAACTTCTGGTAAGGTAAATTTATGTACTTATGACTCAAGGACACATGCCATTGCAATCAGTAGGTAGAACAGTTCTCTTTGCCGACATTCTTGGATTTGCTTATGACACCAGAAGTTCAATTGACCTACCTGAAGGAATGCTTAAGCAACTGAATTTATTTGTAATAGTAAAACAACTCTGCCCTAAATATGTGAAAGTAATTTCTTTTGCCTTTAGTGATACTGTTGTAGCGGTGTCAGATGATAATCAACAGCTATTTGATTTTGCACAAGAATTATTCCGGCAGTCCTGGGATATGAATATTCCGTTACAAGGTGCAATCGCTTCCGGCCGTTTCTATGACCTTAAAAATACACCATCCTTAAGTAATCCCCCCGATAATTTTATTATGATGCCTATTATAGGCGATGGCTATACTAAAGCTGCACTAATGGGAAAAGCGGGGGATGGATGTCGTCTTTTTATTGACCGCAGTATAAACACTATTCCTTTATCTCTATCTCACAAGAATAATATAATACCCTTAAAAGATGGAGATTCACAGATTTATCCTCATCTCAAACCATATGCTGAATACAAATGGTGGCATTCTAATGATAAAGCAAGATGTTCCAATATGATTACAGTGACTAAACTCGCAATTGACAATCTTACTCAAACGCAAATTCAGTTAAAGAACACGCCAAAAGAAGGTTTTGATATAGCTAGAGACTCTGAGATATCTTACGAGACAGATAGCCTTTCGGGGAGATTAAAACATTTAAACAAAACATTAGAAATAATGTCCTAATTGAAAGGGGTTTTTATGTTTGATATTACGGTACCTGTATACACAAAAACAGGAGCGGAAAAAACACTTCAAGCAATTACTACGCCCGATGAACGAAATTCACATTATCTTAATTTAGGAATTGAGGACATTCAGGCTGGCTTCTTACAGGCCGAAAAGACATTGTCTCAAAATGTCCCCTTGGTAATCAAGGAGCGTTTAGAGGTTGCCAAGAAGATAGCGATTAGTGGCTGGTTCTTTTATGAATTATATACCGTGTCTCTATTTTGGTCTGTAACTACATTAGAGATGGCATTAAAGCATAGATTTTATCAAGAAACGAATGATAGGAAATCTAAAAGTAGTTTTAGAAGTCTTCTTGAATGGGCTGCGGAACAAAATCTATTGCCAAAAGATACCAAAATCATATTACAAGAACTATTGCATAGTTTTAATAATCGTTTTGTAATAGAAATTTTTCCTGAGAAAGCCCGCAAGAAAGGTTTATTAC
>SDBT01009992.1_pt1 | contig 15361 bp, 16 predicted proteins | sample 2277101 | NCBI WGS metagenome assembly SDBT01 (sample SAMN10404973, study PRJNA504765) | marine sediment metagenome | isolation source: marine sediment core GS10_PC15, 103 cmbsf | place: Arctic Ocean: Southern Knipovich Ridge | collected 2010 | reverse complement strand
CAGTTGCTCGCTATGCTTGGTTGTGAACGTGTGGGATTGATTTTATTTTCTGGTTCTGCGTTTGTGCAATGTCCTTTAACGTCTGATTATGCGGCGTTTCATATGTTTTTGGATCAGGTTGATGTGGAAACAATCTCTTCAGGAACCACGGCACTTGATGCGGCGTTGCGTCAAGCGGTTGATACATTTCGTGCTGGTCCTAAAAGGAAAAGTAAGCTTTGTGTGATCTTTACTGACGGAGAGGATTTTTCGAGCAATTTGCGCAAGATGAAACATGAGGTCATCAGAGAAAACCTTTGTGTGTATACCGTGGGGGTAGGTACTGCGCAGGGGGCGCCTATTCCGCTCTATGATGAAGAGGGAAATCAGGTAGGGCACCAAAAAGATGCGAAGGGCAACGTGGTTATATCTCATTTAAATGATAGTATTTTGCATGCATTGGCGAATGATGCTGGTGGGGCGTATATTCCCCTGTCTCAAAATCTTACTGATATGAAGCGGCTCGTGCGCTGTATTGAATCGTTTGAGAAAGATTATTTTGAAGATAAAAAAGTTTCATCCTATTACGATAGATACCCTATATTTTTGTTGATTAGTTTTATTTGTTTTGCAGCTGAATGGATTCTATGAAGAACGCTTTTGTTTTTAGTTTGTTATTCATAGGTGTTCCTATTTCAGCTTCTATGCGTACTGAGTGGGAGTATTCTCAAGCGATTCGTTGCGCTCAGGGTGAGCAATGGGCAGATGTGCAGCACCGATTGAGCAATCTCATGATTGATGATTCTGATAATCCTGAGCTGCTCTATGATAGTGGGGTGGCGGCATATCGGGTGAAGGAGTATCAAAAGGCGGAAGCATACTTCCATCAAACGACACGCAATGAACGGGCAACCGGTGCATTAAAAGAAAAAGCCTATTTTAACTTGGGTAACACAAAAGTTGCTCTTAATTCATTAGATGAAGCGATCGATCCATATGAAGCAGCGCTGGCGATTGATCCGAGTGATGAGCGGGCGCGCCATAATCTTGAGCAGGTGCGTGAGCTTTTGAAGCAGCAAGAGCAGCAGCAGGACCAGCAAAATAAAGATCAGCAATCCAAGCAGGATCAATCCGTCTCCGCCGAGGCTTCTTCGGACAAGCAACAATCGTCACAAAATGGTCAGCAAGAACAAAACGATTCCAACGATAAACAAGATGGCCGGCAGGAGAAACAAGAGCAACAACAAAAAAATGGCAAGGAAGGGCAGAAAGGCGAATCAACTACTGAGGAGCGCAAAGAGCAGGGTGCCGATAAGCAGCAAGAAGGGGAGCGCAAAGACAATGCGAACGATAAATCTAATGACAAGCGCCGCGATCAAGAACAAGAGCAGTGTGGTGATTCCCATGATTCCTCCCCACAAAAAAATTCTGAATCAGATGATGAGCGTCAAGCGCGAGATTCTGATGCTCACCATACGAAAGAGGGTGATGAATCGCAAGAGATGCAGGCAGGAGAGCTTGATGAGCAGGAGGGCACAGAGGATATACAAGCTAAGCAGCAAAAAGAGCTTGAAGAAAAGTTGGCTCCTCAGGATCGATGGATGGCACGAGTGCTTCAGCAACGAGAACGAGCGGATGAAAAGGCGAATAAGCGAATAGTGAAAGCAACGATAGATAAAGAGTTGGCGGGGAAAGATGGGCAAAATTGTTGGTAACCAGTTCATTTTTATTTTACTGATCGCGTGGTGGGGAGTTTGTTCTGGCGCTGCTATCGATATGCGATTGTTAGATACCGACGGTTCTCCATTGGTGCAAGCGGGCGTTGGTCACCCCTTTGTGCTTGAAGTTACGATGAGTGATGTATCTCAACTGGGGCAACTGCCACACATAGAGGGGGTCGAACAGTTTGATGTGAAACACACTGGTATGCGCATGATGGCAGTAAATGGAAAAATGTCTTCACATCATATGTATGAACTGCGTATTGATGCGCCCGGTACCTACTCATTGGGCCCGGTAACGTTTGAGCATAAAGGGAAACAGCTTGCATCAAAAAGGGTACAGCTGGTAGTAGGCGCGGAACAGATTGAAAAGAAGAAAGGCTTTGATGAAACGCATGCTCCCATCTTATTGCGTTTGTATGCGGATAAGGATCATGTGGTTGTTGGTGAGCGGGTGACGTGCCGGCTTCGTTTTTATCTTTCTGAGCCGGATGTTGCGTTACGTAAATTTATTGAGCAAGAAACTCCTATTTTTCGTCGTAGCCAATCACGAGGGCCGCGCAAGGGCATCGAAACATTAAATGGTGTTGAGTACACCTACATTGAGTGGGAATGGGATATATATTCGCAAAAAACGGGGTTACACATTCTTCCTGCGTATGGTGCTGATTATGATCGAGAGATTGAACGAGATGATTTATGGGGAGGGTTTGGGAAATTATTAGGAAATTATGTAGAAACAAAACGGGTTTATTCCAATGCTCTTTCTTTGCAGGTTGATGAGCTTCCTCCCTCTGCAAGAAAAGTGCAAGGCATTGGTACTTTTTGCGAGCTACGTGTTTCAGCAAAGCCAAGCATTGCAAAACAGGGTGAAGGAATTGTTGTTGCGGTGGAGCTGATTGGGGACGGAGATCCGGATGGTATTATTATTTCTGAGTTACAGGGAATTCCTAAGGAGCTTAAATATTACGAATCAAAGCAGGTTGTGCTTGATCCTTCAATGCACAATAGTAAAACGGGCAAACGATTTGAGTATATTGTGCAGGGGTTAAACGTGGGAAGCTGGGAAATTCCTCAACAATCATTTTATTATTACGACGTAGCTCAGCGTGCCTACAAAGAACTACATAGTACGCCGATAACCATCGTCATAATGCCGGGATCAAAACAGGTGGTGCAATCATATGGTAGTGGAGCAGGGAGTGCCAAGCCGGATGATATTGCGGGTATTCGTACTGGTCCATTGTATCCAACTAATCGGTCTGCCGGACTATCATGGTGGGCATTTATTATTTTGATGTTGGTGCCAGTTTTTGTGGCGTTGTATCGCAGGATTTCGCTATTTTTCACTAAACGCTCTCGTATCAATTTTCGAGCCCAACGGGCGCGCAATGCGTTTCGGTATGCACGAACACGTTTGGAGCGGTGTATAAAAAGGAAAGATGCGCGTAGGCTATACAGCGTTTTTATAGAACTGTTTGCAGATCGTTGGCATGTCTCGATTGGCAGTATATCGGCCTCATCTATTGAAAAACGATTGCATGATGTTGGTATGAATGAAGAACAGCGAGTAGAATGGAGCAGGTTTTTTTCGGAAATTTCCGAGTATGCATTTGGCGTACATGAAGAAAGTAAGCGGAGAGATGATCTTTTTAATCAAGCGGAACAATGGATAAAGCGATTAGAAAAAGTTTTATAATACTGTGTCTCAGTGCCTCGCTATGTGGTGCACAACCTGAGCAAGAACTGTTTGTGCGTGGGAATAAAGCGTATGAGCAGAATCAATGGGGTGATGCGCTTCGTTCGTATGAGGCGATTAGCAAGAAGGGATGCGCGGTCTGGTATAACATGGGTAACTGTTTTTACAAGAAGGGGAACGGATCGCAGGCGATTATTTGTTGGAAGCGTGCGATGCCGGGTGCATCGGTGGATGAGCAACTGAATATTGCAAAGAACCTTAGGAGTGCCTATGAAAAGCTGGGCTATAAAAAAGATGGTCCGGTTTATACGCTTTTTGAGCAATGGGCGTATCGTCTTCCCTTGCTTCCGCTCCAACTGTTTTTTTTACTCTGTTGGTATGCATTGTGGATTATTCCCCTCGTTGATTTTCGTGGTCGTCCCTTCCTATTGTATGGGGTATTGCTGGGTTTGTGTTTTATGATGGTGCTGATTGGGAATATTTTGCGTACCCATTATTATTTGTATGCGCATACACGAGGACAGGTGGTGAAGGAGCAAGTGCATCTTTTTGCAGGGCCTCATGAGCAGTATCACGAGGTGGGAACCGTTGCATTAACCGATGAATTACGGATCGATGAAAAACGAGCGGGATGGTATAAAGTTGCACGAGGAAACCAATATGGATGGATTTCGTCGGCAGCGGTAGAACCGATTTAAAGGAGCAGGCCAATTAAGTACACCATTAAAAAGCAGACAGCAACGACCATCCTTCTTGGTGGGTCGGGACTCTTGATGATCCTATTGGGGTGGGAATATTACTCATTGCGGATGCACATGGAAAAAGTACACGTATTGCAGGATCAATATTATGGATACATAGATGCAGTACAACGCGTAGTGCGTACACAAAAATTTCAGCGTAAGGCTGTAATGGGTGAAGGTGATGCTACTATTGATCGTTCAATGGCTTATTTAAAAGAATCCGCAGCAGCGTATCTGAAAGAGCAACAGCTGGATGAATTCTTAATCCAGAATGAGGGGGTGGGGCAGGTTGAGATTGCGCACGCGTTTGATGAAATAGCAATTCCGCAATGGGCGCAAACGCTACCGCGAAATTCTGAAACGGGTATTGTGTTTGTGTGTCCGCTGGATCGATCGTGTTTTTGGTTGAGTTCCTTGTTTGGTTCACGTAAGAAACCGAATGGGCACATAGGATTTCATCAAGGGATTGATATGGCGGCATGTCGGGGCACTGAGGTGCACGCAGCAGCGGCTGGTTTGGTGGAATATGCGGGATACGCTCCTGGCTACGGCAATACGATTGTGATTGTGCATGATACGGTGTATAAAACGAGATATGCCCATTTAGATGAAATTCATGTGAGCAAGAATCAAAATATTGAGCAAGGTGCCATGATTGGAGCAGTGGGTGATACTGGTTTTACAATCAAAAGAGGAAGCGATGCCTCTCATTTGCATTTTGAGCTGTATGAACGAGGAAAGCAGGTTAATCCGCTAGCACTTATTTCGTTATAAAATAAGGGGGAATGTGATATGCTGTGCTCCCTGGCTGTATTGTGAAACATTAGATAAGGATTAAAAATGGTCTATCCGGAGGAAAAAAAATCTACGTTTTGGCGAAATGTTTTTGAAATAAGCGGGTTGCTCCTTCTTGTTTTTTTAATTCGAACAATTGGGTTTGGTTTATATCAGGTGCCCACTGGCTCGATGGAAACAACGATGCTTGTAGGAGAGCGATTTTTTGCTGACAAACTTACGTATCAATTTCGCAATCCACGTCGCGGTGAGGTGATTGCTTTCAATGAGCCCCCTGCTTTTTACGAGTATTCCTCGAATAAGTTGAAAAATTTGTATCAGCATTATGTTGGCATTATTCCCTTCGTGACTTGGGGGCCATCAAACTGGACGAAACGAATTATTGGTATACCGGGTGATGAGGTTAAGGGAGTGATTGAGGATGGTAAACCAGCAATATACCTGAATGGGAAAAAACTTGATGAGCCCTACTTGAATAAATATCCTCTTATTTATGTGTGGAAGGAAGATCCGGCTGCTATTAATCTTAAAATTCAGAAGTTTGCTAACTCATTGTTTTTAACCGGTATTTCGCGTGATGATGTTGAGAGAATTAGGCAACAACAGTTGCAACAATATATAACTCAAAAATCCTACGATCCAGATGTTTCATTTGAAGATCAGCCGTTCTATCGGATTGATCCGAAACGAATTGATCGCGATCAGGATGGTAAATACGATCTCGTGTGGCCTGGATCGGTGATGCCTTCAAAGCAGTCGAATAATCGGCTCGCAAAGCGTGAAAATTACTGGAATGGATCGGATGAATTTAAGGTGAAATTGGGATCAGATGAATATTGGCTGATGGGGGATAATCGCTTGGGAAGTAAAGACGCCCGGGTATTTGGACCCGTAAAGCGTAACTTTATTCATGGCAGAATCATCTTTTTGATCTGGTCACATGATAGTGATGAATCCTGGTGGATTGTGGATCTGATTAAACATCCTATCGATTTCTGGAAACGTATGCGCTGGAGCCGATTCTTTAAATGGATTCATTAGCCTTATAAGGGTGCTATCTATCTTTGCAGAACGATGATTTTATGCTACCTTTAACAGGTGTTTTGATATAGAGGAATCATGAATATACAGGGAAGAATCGCCGGGTTTGGCCTCCTTATAGGGTTGCTTTTTTGGCTGCCCGGGTGTGGCCAAGAGGCCAAAAAGAGCGGCCTTGTAGTGGTGAATGTGCTCGATAAGGAGCTTTTCGACGATTGCCATATTGCCGATTCGATCAATATTCCCCTTGATGAGCTTGATCAAAAGATGGATAAAATCGCTCAAAATGCAGAGGTGGTGTTTTACTGTTCGAACTATCAATGCACAGGCAGTGAGTATGCAGCATCGAAATTTCGCGCAAAAGGATTTGAAAACGTGAGTGTGTATGAGGGGGGTATGGCAGAATGGTACCAAGCTGGACTGCCAATTAAAGGTGATCATTTGAAAGCATATTTGAGCAAGCCGTCCCAAAAATTTGAGGAGGAAGAGCCTTCTTCTATTCCGATTGTTACGATGGAACAGCTAGCGAAAAAGATGACCCTACTTCGCTAAAGCTACGAAGGGCGAGCCGTCCCTGACATAGCCTGAATGAAGTAGTGTACGGCGAAACGGGCGCAAGCCTGAAGTAGCTGAAAGCGTAGACAGGCGGCATAGCCAAGTGGTAAGGCAAGGGTCTGCAAAACCCTGATTCCCCGGTTCGAATCCGGGTGCCGCCTCCAGTCTTCGCCAAGGCTTCGGTTGGCAGGCCCTTTACTCCCGATGGTTAAAAGATAAACATTGGTAGCAATGGTCGCAGGTTGCCCTGCGTAGCTTGCCGAGCCTGATGGCCCGGATAAGCGTAGCATGGGCTCATTGCAAAAACATACGCACCTAAAAGCTTTTCAGATGAAGCTATCTTGAAATCCCTGCCGGGGTGGCGGAATAGGTAGACGCAAAGGACTTAAAATCCTTCGGACATTATGTCTGTGCCGGTTCGAGTCCGGCCCTCGGCACCAACCTGCGCCAAGGCTTCGGTTGGCAGGCCAGTCTTTTCAAAGGGTTGGCTTTAGTAGAAAATTGAGGCAGGTTGTCCGCCGTAGCTTGCCGAGCCCGATGGCCCGGATAAGCGTAGGCTGGACTCATGGCAAATCTAAAGGCAAGCTTCGCAACTACGTCTGGCTTCGCCATTTTTTAAATGAATTAATTGATAGAAAATTAGAGAGTATATTTGCATGAAATCTTCTTCATTCATTTGTCGTAAAGTTGTCAAATGAGTGAGTAGTGGGAATAAAGCTTGACAATGCCGGTGTAGAAGATAAGGTATTTCGTGTACTAGTTAGTTTGCTTTCGCGTAGTTCTCAACAAAGGATACATATGAATAAAGCAAAAGTTATTGAGCAGATGTCTAAACTGACCAAGCTGCCAAAGTCGACAGTTAAGGAGTGTTTGGAAGCGTTCATTTCAACTATTGGTGGCGCGTTGAAGCAAAAGAAAAACGTTGCGTTAACTGGATTTGGGACTTTTTCCGTTATGATGCGTAAAAGCCGATCTGGGATCAACCCCGTGACCAAGCAGCCGATGATTATTCCGGCGAAAAATGTTCCGAAATTCAAGGCTGGTAAAGCATTGAAAGATAGCATTAGATAGCTCTTAGAGCTTTTCTGATAAAATTAAGAGAGATACGTCGTATGGGCGTATCTCTCTTTTTGTGTATTGGGGCATCTCTTGCTTCTTTTGCCCCTATAACCCTATACTAATAATAAAAATAAGGATGGTACTCTATAGATGAAAGGATATCCCATGATGGAACAAGAAACGATCGACGTAACTACCTCATCACCAACGACTCCTGGTATTGTGGAAACGCTGAAAGAGCGGTTCGATATGCCAAGCATGGTTGAAAAAGCAAAACTTTCCAAAGATAAGATCTATGAGGGGGCCCTCTATGGGGGGATTGGCCTCATATGTGGCTACCTGGTTAAACGGTATAGCGCTTACGTGGTTATGGGAGTGCTTGCGTTTATTGGTCTCTGGGTGTTACAGCAGTATGGTGTGGTGCAGATTGTGGTCAACTGGGATAAGGTATATGAATATTTTGGTATACAGGTTGCTCAAGATGTTTCGGCAGACACGGTAATCGGCATGATCTGGGAATGGATGAAGCTGAATATGGTGATTAGTATTAGCTATCTGGTTGGATTTTTTATTGGACTCAGACTTGGCTAAATGAATGAAGGGATGAGGGTATGAAACATGAATCATTTGTAGAGGGGCTCACTAAGATTTTGCAAAAACGTAACGTGATAGATGCGCAAGAAGCAAAATCTCTCCAAAATATTTTTAAAGGGGCTAATAAGCCAAACTTTGATGATTTTCTTCTCGATGAAGGGCTTGTCGAGAAGGATGATCTTTTAAATGCACTTGCCGAATATTTTCAAGTTCCCCCCTTTGATGTGGTTGGGTATTTCTTTAATCATGCAACGGTGCGTATGTTTCCCAAAGAGTTTCTTTCAAGTAATGGAATCATTCCGATTGGACGTGATGAAAATATGCTGATTGTGGTGGCAAGTAATCCGGCCGATCCTGAATTGCTTCCTCGTATTGGTAACTATGTTTCCTATGATATCCGGTTTCACGTGGGAATTCGTCAAGACATTTACAATGCAATCGAAGAGTTTTTCGAGCAATCATTAACGGAGGTTGATTATGATAAAGATCTTGATGATGATCGGGAAGTTCGCGTAAGCCAGAGAAAGCAGGAAGAAGAGGAAGAAGAGCTCGAATTTGATGATTTTGAACCAAAAGAGTAGGGCGTATGCACACCGTGGCATCGATGCAAAACCATTCTGTTGTTTACCATGTTGATGCGTTAATCAGTGGCGCTATTGAGAAGGCCGCTTCTGATATTCATCTTGAGCCCACTGCCCATCATTTGCGTATTCGATTTCGCGTTGACGGGTTATTGTACGATCAACCGCCCATTACCTCCTCCATTATGCAGCAGGTGGTTTCACGTTTAAAGGTGCTTGCCCAGATGGATATTGCCGAAAAACGGATTCCACAGGATGGAAAATTCACGCTTTCTTTTGAGGATAAACCAGTAGATTTTCGTGTATCCACGTTTCCATCGCTCTTTGGTGAAAAGATGGTGGTTCGTATTTTAGATCGGGCTGCTCATGCAATGTCGCTTGATCAGCTTGGCTTTGCGCCGGCTATGTTGGAACTGATTAATGAAATCTCCCAGAAGCAAAGCGGTTTCTTTTTAGTAACTGGTCCCACTGGTTCAGGAAAAACCACTACTCTCTATGCAATTCTTTCTGCGCTCCATGCGCCGGAAAAAAATATTATTACGCTCGAAAATCCGGTGGAATACAATCTTGAGGGGATCACGCAAGGGCATATAAATACCGAAGCCGGGTTTACGTTTGAAAAAGGAATTCGCGCGCTCCTGCGCCAAGATCCGGATATTCTCATGGTTGGCGAGATCCGTGACCGTGAAACGGCAGGGGTGGCAATCGAGGCAGCGCTTACGGGCCATTTAGTATTGAGTACGTTGCATACCAACGATGCGCCTAGCGCGGTGATGCGTTTAATGGATATGGGCATTGAGCCATTTTTAATTAATGCGTCATTGAGTGGGGTGCTTGCCCAGCGATTAGTGCGCAAGCTGTGTCTCGAATGCCGTGAACCGATCGAGCGAACGGAACTGCATGAGCATCTCCTTAAAAAATTAAGCATAGATGAGGATATTCAGCTTTACGCAGGTCGGGGTTGTGCCTGGTGTGATGGGCTTGGCTATCGAGGTCGTATCGGCATTTTTGAGCTTTTGGTGATCAATCAAGCCTTTCGAGCGCTCATTGTTTCCCATCCTGATTTTGATGCGATCTACGAACAGGTGCGCCGTGATGGCATGCATACCCTGCTTCAGGACGGAGTTTTGAAACTCAAGGAGGGCGTGATCTCTCTTGAAGAGCTTGCGCGCGTGATGATCTAAACGGGCTCCTGAGGGGCAAACCCTAGAATTTCAGGGCACAATCTGCTATTATTGACGGTGAGTAGTATGAAGAAAAATACAAAATAGGACTTGTCCGCCCATGCTTCGCTAGAAGCTTCGCAGGGCACGGCCGTAGTTGCCACGGAGGAAGGAAAATCATGAATTTCAAGAATATCATCTTATCGGTGGCCCTTATCTTGGGCAGTTGTTCTGATTTGAGGTTGGTAGCGCAGCCTGCCAATGAGCAATCGGAGCTGATCAAAAAAGCAAAAGATACACTTGATGAATTCAAAAAGACATTGAAATGTGTATTTCGCAAAAAGGGGTGCGATGAAAAAAAGCGCAAGGAAATTATTGTCAAAGGATTAAAGATTTTAGCAGTGGTAGCAGTATTGACAGGGGCGATATGGAAGTTCAAACCATTGTCTCCTGCTGCAGCAAAAAAAGCGTATGGACTGATTTACAATAGTTTTGCGGTAACAAAGGCGGCTAAGAAGAGCCGTGAAATAGGTTCCTGGCTTCTAGAAAAACGCGGAATGACCGATGAAGAAGTGTTGCTTAGTGTGTATAACACTAAATATGAGACCAAGCGTAAAGAAGCTGATGAAAAGTATAGAAAGGGCGAATTCCAAGAGGCGCATCAGTTGATAAAAGAGGCAGAAAAAGCGATCAGAAACGCAAACAAACTTTATGAGAAAGAGTTAGAGAAGGCTAGGATACAAGCGTTACGTCGTGGTAAAGGGGAAGAAGAATGAAGATAAAATCAATTCGCAACTATTTTTCTGCCGAAGCGTAAACGGTTTGAGCTGTTACAACTACTCATACTCACAAATTTCAAATCATCTTCAATTTATGTTATCTTAGCGAGGTTTAATAACCTTTTTTAAGATGGAGTTCTTCATGCAAAAAGTATATGTGGGGATCTTGCTTGCCGCTTTTTTTTGTTCCATGAATGCGATGGAAGTTGGTTTGCCGGCACTGTTGGCCAGCTTAGATAAATCTCTTAATTTTGAAGAACGATTGAAAGAAAAAAAGAAAGCCTTTGAAGAAGCTATTGAGCGGAGATGCGCAGCAAGCCGGCGAGGATATTCTGAGCCACCTTCATAATTGGTGTGCTTTGACTCCAGGTAAGAAAGAGGTGCATAATAGGGATGCAGTGTCGACTGTAGATCAAGATTTATTGGATGCGCAAGAACGGCTTGGCCAGGATGATTATAAGAAGTTTCGTTGGTGGACTACCAATGCAGAAAATTTGATTATTTCTCTGGTGCGGCAACAAGAAAGAGAAGTTCAGAGACAAAAGGAAGTGCGAGAGCCGGAAAAGGCGCCAGAGGTGGCCCCGAGGAGACGACTGTATAGGACGACTAGAGGGCTCCTTCCACTTAATCTCACTTGATTTTATCTATTAGCACCGGTGGCAGCATGCTCAATTGTACCAATCTTTCCGTTTCCATTAAAAAGAAGACAATTCTCAACGATCTCTCTCTTGCGATTGCTCCCGGATCTGTCCATGCAATTATGGGGCCGAATGGATCAGGAAAGAGTACGTTGGCGCATACTATTGCCGGCAATCCGCTCTACAAAGTTACCAATGGCGATATGCAGTTTCGTGAAAAAACTATTACCCAACTAGCGCCTCATCAGCGCGCCCGGTTGGGCATTTTTTTGTCGTTTCAGCAACCGCCTGCTATTCCGGGATTAAAAGTTCTTTTGCTTTTAAAAGAGGCGTATCGTGCGCTGCATCCCAAGGATGATATTGATACGGAACGGTTTCAACAGCAGGTGGAACAGTATCTGAGCCTTTTGCGCATGGATCGAGCGTTTTTATATCGAAACTGCAATGAGGGATTTTCTGGCGGGGAGCGCAAACGATTTGAGCTCTTGCAGCTGCTTGTATTAAAACCAACGTTCATTATTCTCGATGAAATTGATTCGGGGTTGGATGTTGATGCGCTTGCGCTCGTTGCTCGTGTGGTGAATATGTTGCGCGCGCAGGATGATCAGCGCTCCTTTCTTATTATTACGCATTACCAACGGATTCTTGATCATGTGCAGCCAGATTATGTGCATGTGCTGTGTGATGGCAGTATCGTTGATTCTGGCAATGCATCACTAGTGCATCAGGTTGATCAGAAAGGATATGATGCCTACAAACAAAACACCCCATAAAAATGTCTACAAAAGCCCGAAAGGGCTCAATGAGCAGATTGTTCGGGATATTTCTGCGCAAAAAAATGAACCGGATTGGATGTTGCAGTTTCGCTTGAAGGCGCTTGCTATCTTTGAGCAGAAACCGATGCCGCGCTGGGGTGCTGATCTTTCAGCGCTCGATCCGTATGATCTTTATTACTATATTAAGCCAATCAAAGAGCCTCAACGCTCATGGGACACCGTTCCCGATGCAATGAAAGAAACATTTGAAAAGTTGGGTGTTCCGCAAGCCGAGCAGGCGTTTCTGGCCGGCGTGGGGGCGCAGTTTGAGTCGGAAATGATTTATAAGCAGCTCAAACAAGAGTGGAAAGAGCAGGGAGTTCTTTTTACTGATATGAGCACTGCTCTGCATGATTATTCGGAACTGTTTCGTTCATATTTTTCAACGGTGGTTGCACCCGATGATAATAAGTTCGCTGCGTTAAATTCAGCAGTCTGGAGTGGGGGGAGTTTTGTGTATGTGCCCAAAGGAGTGCATATTTCCATGCCGCTGCAGGCCTACTTTCGCATGAACAGTGCGAGCATGGGGCAGTTTGAGCGGACGATTATTATTGCTGATGAAGGAAGTTTTGTGCATTACGTTGAGGGGTGCAGTGCGCCGGTCTATCGCAGCAGTTCACTTCATAGTGCGGTGGTGGAGTTGGTCGCGTTGCCTGGTTCGCATATTCGGTATACCACGATTCAGAACTGGTCGGGGAACGTGTACAACTTAGTAACCAAGCGGGCAATTGCGCATGAACGGGCTACGGTGGAATGGGTGGATGGAAACTTTGGTAGCAAAGTTACGATGAAATATCCGTGCATTGTGCTCAAAGGTGAGTGGGCACGTGGGCAGGTGATTTCCATTGCGGTGGCCAAATCGGGGCAGCAGCAGGATGCGGGTGCAAAGATTATTCATTGTGCGCCACACACGAGCTCAAACGTTATTTCCAAATCATTAAGCAAAGATGGTGGGTGCACCACGTATCGAGGGTTGCTCAAAGTGATTAAAGGTGCCCATCACGCGAAAGCGAAGGTGCAATGTGATGCACTGTTGTTTGATGAACGATCCACCACCAATACGTATCCCACGGTAATAATCGATGAGCAGCAGGTTGACGTGGGGCATGAAGCGTCGGTAAGCAAAATAAGCGAGGAACAGCTTTTGTATCTGCAAACGCGAGGGATTAGTGAGCAGGAGGCGCGCGCGTTGATTGTGAATGGGTTTATTGACGTGTTTGTGAATGAGTTGCCGATGGAATACGCCGTAGAAATTAATCGATTAATCGCGCATGAGATGGAAGGATCAATCGGATGAAAACAATCGTGCAACGTAAACGAATTATCATTCAACCGGGTGATCATGCAGTGATACGCGATGAGCGATCAGATAAACGAGTGCAACATAGTGCACGTTCATTGTTCATTCATATTGCAGAGGGTGCGCGGCTTTCTTATATCGATTTGCAACAGTTGGTTGATACTGCCTCAGAGCTCACGGTGATGACGGTGCTCATGGATGCGCACAGTGCGTTCTCATATGAGGGTTTGCATCGTGGTGCACGGTATGTAAAAACAGTTATTAATCTTGTGTTGCAAGGGGAAGGGGCTGGTGCGCAGCTTAACGTTGGTTTGTTAGCTACTGGCATGCAGCAGTACTCTTTTATTACTACGCAGCATCATCGGGCGCCACGAGCAAAAAGCAGCTGTATTGTGCGAACCGCAGTATATGATGCGGCCTGTGTGCAATACTATGGCTCAATTGACGTTGATGAGCAGGCGCCGTTGAGCGAAGCGTATCAACAGCATAAAGCGATGCTTATGAGTGATCAGGCACGTGCTTTTGCAAAACCAAGCCTTTCTATTCGTGCGCATGATGTGCAATGCGGGCATGGGAGTGCGATCGGTCAACTTGATGAAGAGCATCGTTTGTATCTGCAGGGGCGAGGAATTGATCATGATGCGGCAAAGCAGCTTTTGATCAGATCATTTTTTGATGAGCTGTACACAGACGGGGTGTTGCAGCAGATAATGGCAGGAGTCAAAAACTTGAATAAATCCCCTATTCCATTACTCTAATAGCCTAATGGGTAAATACTGTTTGTGCTGTATCTGGAGGTCTTGTATGAAACGTTTTCTGTTCATTTGTTTATTTCTATCTTCGCATGCCTTTGGTATGGAGGCAGGAATGCTTCCTCTACCTGGTCCCTCCTTTTATCCTCCTACCGTTGTTTCGATACCTCCCAATGGGACGTTGGATCCTCTTCGAGGACCACTTGAACATCTTGCCTGTGCGGCCTATGAAAAGGATATGGAGGCAGCGCTTGTTTATATGGATGATGTTGAGAAAAAGGTGGAGAGCGAACCGCAAACAAATTTGTTGCTTTGTCTTAAGCAGAGTGGGGCGTATACCCATGTAGGGAATCTTTCTTGTGGTGAAATCTCTTCTAGTAACGAAGCAGAACTCTTGGGGCGTTTTGGTGCGTTACTGCTCAAGGACGATCAAGGGGATGAGTTTGACCTGCGTGAAGGGTTGAAGTTTGTGCAAGTCTCTCTTGGTTCGCAGCAGTTGAGCGTGGAAGCCAAGAGGCGTGTTCGTGAGATAAAAGAGCGGTACCATGAACGACTTGGCATTAAAAAAAAGAAGAAAAAAACAAGGCGGAAGAAACAGAATGCTGAATCGGATGCACAACAAGGAGAAAATATTGCTCAGCCAATACGGTTTTTAACGAAAGAGCGGCCACTTTCTCCGAAAAGGCCACCAGAGGAACAAAAAGAATTGCCCAAAAAAAAGAAGAAGAAAGCAAAGAAGAAAAAGAAAAAAGAATCTCCTTTAGATATGTCTCAGTTTACGGGGTCGTGGGATGAGGTAGTTATGAAGGTTTTGGGTAAGCCGTATACATCATATGAGCAAGCAATAGGATGCCTTACTCGTCCCAATACTTCCTTTGAAATTGCTGATCCACGATTAAGGAAAATGCTGGTTGATCAGTTGCGTGGTACTATACCAACGCATGATGATCCTGGTCGGCAAAGGGTTAAAGCAGATAAGTTTTTAACTGTTTTGCAACAAGATTGTTATGTGCTTGGGCGGTTGCTTATTGAGAATGCAGGAGATGAAGCAGATCTAACTCAAGACGAAAAAGATCTGCCTTTCAAATTTATTCATGCGGCAGTTCGAGCGAATTACACGCCTGCGAAGCTTTATCTTGCTGGCTGTAAA